>JGI994J12354_10000003_pt1 | contig 215358 bp, 212 predicted proteins | sample IntmicLarv3ML3BL_FD_12354 | JGI IMG/M metagenome (IMG submission 12354) | reverse complement strand
TTCTTATATAAATTTAATCATACCATTCTAATTCCCAATCAACTACTCTTACTGTATCACCTTCTTTTATACCTGCTTTTCTCAGTGCTTCATTAACACCTAATTCTTCTAGATTTTTTTGAAAATAATACATTGATTCATTATCTTCTAAGTTTACTCTTGACATTAGTCTTTGTACTGATGGGCCATCTACAACAAAAATTTCTTTTTCTTTTGTTATAGTAAATCCTTCTTTTTCTTCCTCAAGAGTATAGAATTTTCTATCTTCTACATCAATTAATTCTTCTTTTGGAAGTTCTTTCAATAGTTTTGATACTGTATTCATTAACTCAGAAATTCCTTCTCCTGTTACAGAAGAAATTTTATATATTTCTAAATCTTTTTCTTTTGCTAAATTTTCTAATTCTTTATATAAAGTATCATCTTGCATACTATCTATTTTACTTGCAACTATTATTTGTTTTTTCTTACTTAATTTTTCACTATAATTTTTAAGTTCTTCATTTATGGCATAAAAATCTTCTACTGGATTTCGTCCCTCTGATCCTGACACATCTACCACATGTAAAAGAATTTTAGTTCTTTCAATATGTCTTAAAAACTGAATTCCTAATCCAACACCTTCACTTGCACCTTCAATAATACCTGGTATATCAGCTATTACAAAACTATCTCCATAATCAGTTTTTACAACACCTAAATTAGGATCTATTGTTGTAAAATGATAATCTGCAATTTTAGGTTTTGCAGAAGTTACAACAGATAAAAATGTTGACTTTCCTACATTTGGAAAACCTAATAAACCTACATCAGCTAATGATTTTAATTCAAGAATAACTTCTTTTTCTATTCCCTTTTCTCCACCTTGTGCAAATCTTGGTGCTTGTCTTGTTGAAGTTGCAAAATGAGAATTACCTTTTCCTCCTCTTCCACCTGGAAGAATTATTTCTTTTTGTCCATCTTGTGATAAATCAGCAACTATTTTTCCTGTTTCAATATCTTTAACAATAGTACCTTTTGGTACTTTAACATATAAATCTTCTCCACCTTTTCCATAACAATTTGAACCACTTCCATTGCTACCATTTTCAGCTTTAAAGTTTCTTTTAAATTTAAAATCTACAAGAGTATTTAAGTTTGGATCTACTATAAAATATATATCTCCACCTTTTCCTCCATCTCCTCCATCTGGACCACCTGCTGCAACATATTTTTCTCTTCTAAATGTAACTGCTCCATCTCCTCCATCTCCAGATTTGATTTTTACCTTTGCATAGTCTGTAAACATTTTTAACACCTATTTCTTAATTTATTTTATCTGTCTATATCTTCTCTATTCTTTTCCATTTTATTTTTTCTAGTTTTAGATTATCTAATTTATACAAAATAATCTAAGTTCATAGCTTTTTTAACTCTTACCATAGTTTCACTAGCTATTTCTCTTGCATGTTTAGTACCTTCCATTAATATTTTTTCAACTAATTCAGGTCTTTCTTCATAATATTTTCTTTTTTCTCTTATTGGATCTAATTTTTCAATTATGTTATTTATAAGTTGTTTTTTACAAGCTACACAACCTCTTTTTCCTTCTCTACATTCAGTCATAATCTCTGATAATTCATTTTCATCTTTTGAAAAAAGATTATGGTAATATGAAACCATACATATATCTGGATTTCCTGGATCATCTTTTCTTATTCTTCCTGGATCAGTTATTGCTGAATTTACTTTTCTAGTTATTTCCTCATCAGTATCAGCTAAATATATAGCATTTCCTAATGATTTTCCCATTTTATCATTTCCATCTAAACCTTTTATACGTTTATTTTTTCCAACTACACCTTTTGGTTCATATAAAATTTCTCCATATATACTATTAAATTTTCTAACTATTTCTCTAGATTGTTCAATAACTGGTAATTGATCTTCTCCAACTGGTACTATTGTCCCATCAAATGCTGTTATATCTGCTGCTTGACTAACTGGATATCCTAAAAAACCATATGTAACACTTTCTCCAAAAACATCTCTTTTTTGTGATAACTCTGCTTTTACTGTTGGATTTCTTTGCAATCTAGATATTGTTACTAAATTTGAATAAAATACTGTTAATTCAGCTATTTCTGGAATCATTGATTGTAAAAAAATTGTTGATTTAGTTGGATCTATACCCACTGCCAAATTATCCATAACTATTTCATATACATTTGCTTTTACTTTTTCTGGATTAGTAAAATTATCTGTTAATGCTTGAACATCTGCTACAATTACAAATGTTTCATATTCATCTTGCATTTTCACTCTATTTTCTAGTGCACCAAAATAATGACCAATATGAAGTTTCCCAGTTGGTCTATCACCAGTTAAAATTCTTTGCTTATTCTTATCTAACATATTCATTCTCCTTTAGACTTCTCTATATTTATATTTAATATATTTTTATACTAATGTTGAATCATCTTCTATCCAATCTTTTGTATATTCTATTCTATAATTTTCTGTATCATCCCTCATTACTACTTTTTCTATTCCTGCATTAATAATAATTCTTTCACATAAGGTACATGGTCTATTATCTGTCACATATTCCCCATTTCTTTTATTAACACCTACAAGATATAATGTTCCTCCTAACATATCTTTTCTAGCAGCACTAATGATTGCATTTTGTTCACTATGAACTGATCTACATTTTTCATATCCAGCTCCACTAGATGTTCTTGCTTTTTTTCTTGTGCATTCTCCTAAATCTAAGCAATTTTTTCTTCCTCTTGGAGCTCCTGTGTATCCTGTAGATACTATCTCATCATTATTTACTATAACACTACCATAATTATTTCTTAAACAAGTTCCTCTTTCAGATATTTTTTCTGCTATATCCAAATAATAATTAATTTTATTTACTCTTCCCATAATAAAACTCCTTTTATTACATATTTACATACTAGATTATACTCTATTTTCTCAGTATTTACAAGAGTATATATATTCCGAATATTAATTACTAATATATACATAATTATTTCTATTAAATCTCTTCACAAAAAAACAAGCTTTTCCAAGCTTGTTTCTTTATACTATTTTGCAGTTGCTTTTTTTTCTTCTATTTCTGGGTAAACACTAACTTTCTTTTTGTCTCTACCTTTTCTTTCGAATTTTACTATTCCACTTACTAATGCAAATAAAGTATCATCACTACCTTTTCCTACATTATTTCCTGGATGCATTTTTGTTCCTCTTTGTCTAACTAGTATATTTCCAGCTAATACAAATTGACCATCTGCTCTTTTTACGCCAAGACGTTTAGACTCACTGTCTCTTCCATTCTTAACACTACCTTGCCCTTTTTTGTGTGCCATGCAAATTCACTCCCTTCATGACTTTATATATCTCTCTAATTAATATTCTATTTTTCTTCTACTTTTTTAGTAGTTGTCTTTTTTGTTGCAGTTGTTGCTTTTTTTGTTGTAGTAGTTTTTTTAGTTTCAGTTGCTTTTGTTTCTACTTTTTTAGTAGCTTCTTTTGCTTCAGTTGCTTTTGCAGTTGTTGCTTTTTCTGCTGCTAATTTTATTGTAGTTATTTCTACCTTAGTATATGGTTGTCTATGTCCTTGTTTTCTTCTATAATTCTTTTTAGGTTTCATTTTGAAAACAATTATTTTTTTACCTTTACCATGAGAAATTACTTTTCCTTCAACTTTTGCTCCTTTAACATAAGGATTTCCTATTTCTACTTTTTTGTCATCAGATACTAATATAACTTTATCAAAGTTTACTTTTTTTCCTTCTTCAGCATCTAATTTTTCAAAGAAAATTACATCTCCTTTTGAAACTTTGTACTGTCTTCCACAGCTTTCAATAATCGCGTACATATATGTACACCTCCCTTTTTTGTATACTCGCTAATCCCAACCTGAGGTAGCTAATTATTTCATAGCATTTACTTACCACGATTAAGCGGATTACAGTTAAATATTCTAACATAACATATTATTATTGTCAATGTTTTTCATATAATAAATGTCAGTATTGTTTTTAGTTAATTTTAATTATATAATATATACATGAAAGAATTTTTAATTGATAATAAATATAATAATAAAAAAATAATAAATATTTTGACTAATATGTTTCCTAACATGAATATTAATACTATTAACAAAGCTCTAAGAAAAAAAGATATTCTAGTAAATGGATCTCGTATTAATTCAAATATTACCATATCTAGTGGTGATATTATAAAAGTATTTATTTCTGATGATTTACTATATGGATATAAAACTTTAGATTTAAAAATAGTATATGAGGATAACAATATTTTAGTTATAGATAAACCCACAAATTTAGAAGTTGTTGGGGATAATTCACTCACAAATTATCTACAAAAAAATATTGATATTGATATTAAACCATGTCATAGATTAGATAGAAATACAACTGGTTTAGTATTATTTGCTAAGAATGATGAAGTTCTTAAAATACTACTTGATAAATTCAAAAATAAGGAAATAGAGAAAAAATATATGGCCAAAGTTTATGGTATTCCTAAAAAAGAAAAAGATACTCTTGATGCCTATTTATTTAAAGATAGAAAAAACTCTATAGTATATATTTCTAATGTTTTTAAAAAAGGATATAAAAGGATATTGACTTCTTACTCTATAATTGAAACAAATAAAAATAACAACACATCAATATTAGATATATCATTACACACTGGTAAAACTCATCAAATAAGAGCTCATCTAGCTCATATTGGTCTACCAATTATTGGAGATGGAAAATATGGTATTAATGAAATAAATAAAAAATTCAAAAAGAAAACTCAATTATTATGTAGTTATTATTTAAAATTCAACTTCTCTAATAATACTCAAACTTTAGATTACTTGAATGGAAAAGAATTTGAAATATATTGTAATTTTGATATATAATTTTCACATATTAAATAAAAACACTATTACAAATTGATATCTGAAAAGATATACCATTGTAATAGTGTTTTTATCATTCTAATACTTCAAATGTTTCTGTATCAAAAATTCTTTTTGCTACTCTTATTCTTGGATTTGTTAATCCAACATTCACAAATCTCTCATAAGACCCTTCTATACTATAGAACTCTTGAGATTCTAAAAAATCTTCTAATCTTAAAAGTATTTTCATCCCATTTTCTAGACTACAAATTAAAAATTTTTCATTATATTCCTCTATTTTAACATATTCTCTAGATTTTTTGTTTTCTTCTAATTCTAAAATTATATATTTTCCATTTTCTTTTTCTACTATCATACAATTAGAATTTTTTATGGGTTTCACTTTTTTGAAAATACCTAAAAAACTATTTGTTTTCCTTCTATAATACCATTTTTCTTCTTCCTTTTTATTTCTTTTCTTTACAAAAATAATCCGTAGCTTACCTTTATAAATATTTCCTGTAATTTTTTCTACATCTTCTTGTTTTAAAATATCCTTTATATTCATAACATCCATCTCCTTTTCTAAAATAATTTAATTAAATTTATTTTTACTACTAATTATATATAGGTAAACTATTATACAACAAAAAAGCATATTTTTCAAGTAATTGAATAATATACTTCTTGTTTAGTTCATTATACTAAAGAAAATTTTTCTAATTTTATTAATTATTTTTCTAAAATAATTAACTTCTTGTTTCACTTCAATCAAAGCCACCTCTTCTTGTTTTGATAATTTTTCTTCTTGTTTATAATTGAATATTTCAGGATTATATAATTTTCTTTTTTCTTCTTCATCATATATATATTCTTTTTTATCCTTTTCAATGAAATACTCTTTTTCCTCTTCATTGCTCCAATATTTTCTAAATAACAATGCTATAAAAGCCTCTGTTTCTGGAAGTAATATTTGTTTTTCAATAGGTATATCATTTACTATTGTTGTTTTATAATTATTTTGCCTATTATCTTTTATCCATTTTATAAAACTATTTGGAATCATATCAACCAAATATTGTTCTGTATTTTCTAAAATATCATTTACTTCACATAGTGCTATTTTATAATTTTCATCCACGAACAATTTCTCCTTCTTTTTCATTATTTCTAGAATTACTAATAATTTCTAAAGCAGCATTCACAAACTTGTTTGGAGTCTTTTGTGCTATCTTTTTCATGCTATCTCTTTTGAACCTATCTGGAGCAAAACTTCTTTCTACATTTTCAAAAACTTTTGTATTTTTCACAGAATCCCATCTGTTTATATATATTTGCTTATCTTCATCATTATTAAACACTAAATTTGTAAAAGCTGTTGCCTTTTCCTTTTCTGTTAAATCTGTTCTCATAAATTGTTTTACTTCTTCTGTTTTATAATCTTTTTCTAATTCTACATTTCTTGCAACATCAATTATTGAAGCATATAGAAATACATTCTGTTTTATAACTTCTGGATCAATAGTACCATTTGACATTCTAAACTCAATTGTATTTTTATTTGGATTTCCTATATTAGATAAATTCAATCCATTATATCTTGAATGGTCTAATTTAAGTGGTGCTACAATATTTCTTTTTAAAAAACCAAATTTCCTATTTGATACCTTTAAAGTATTATTATCTATTTGTTGTAATATTTTTTTACCTGTTGGTGCAGCCATTTTTTTAAACCCTTCAAGAGGTTTTTTTGATCTATTTATAGTACTTTCTCTAATTGGATCATTTACATCATTACACATTTTATAAACTAATTCTTCCATTTCTGACCATAGTGTTAAAAATGTTTTCATCATATTTTTATTCTCTGTTAACAAACCTGCATCAAAATGAACATGAAGTCCACATTTTTTGTTTGCAACTACTTCTTTTCCTTTTGTCCCTGGATATTTTTTTACATGTTCACATACTTTTTCTACTGTTTTCCAATCATGTTTATTATCATATAATATTGGTGATACTATTTCTGCACCACCTTTTGCTACTAATGCTTCTTCAAAATAGTTAGCTTTTTTATATGGTTTATTATTTGAAGATAATGTTTCTTTAAAAAATTCATTACTTTCTTTTGAATGATATAAACTTTTATGCTCTCTAATATTTCCTGTAAACACACCTTTAAATCTCTCAGAAACATTTTTTCCAAGATTTCTTATATTATGAGAAGTATTAACATTAAAAACTTCTATTTCTATTCCAAATTTATATTTTTCATTTAATCCTAAAGGAATATCTCCCTTTTCATATTTCATATTAAAATTTCCTTCTTTTAAAAATCTTTTTCTTTAGAATTTATTATATTATTTATATCACAATATAAAAATAAAAAAAAGCCTTATATAATATTTATACAAGACTTTTTTCATAATTATATTTTTCTACACTTCAAATATTTTATCAAACTCTTCTGCAGATATTTTTTCTTTTTCTAATAATATATTTGCTACTTCATGTAACTTATCCATATGCTCTATTAACATTTTTTGTGCTTTTTCATATGCTTCATCTATCATTATTTTTACTTCTGCACCTATAACATCTTCTATTTTTGTTCCAAATATTAATGTTTCACCTGGATTATTAACATCTTTTAAAGATATAGGTCCAACTGTTTGGCTCATTCCATAAATTGTTACCATATCTTTTGCTATACCAGTTGCCACTTCTAAATCATTACTTGCTCCTGTTGAAACATCATCTAATGCTATTTTTTCTGCAGCTCTACCTCCAAGTAATGCTACTAATCTTTCTTCCATTTCTGTTTTTGAAATATAAAATTTATCTTCATTTGTTTTATACATTGTATATCCACCAGCAACACCTCTTGGTATAATTGATACTTCTTTTACATCATTTTGTGTTTCAAGGTATTTACTAACTACAGCATGCCCTGCTTCATGATATGCTGTTAATTTTTTATCTTTTTCAGAAACAACTCTACTATTTTTTTCTAGACCAACTGTTACTTTTTTAACAGCTTCTTCTAAATCTTCTTTAGTAATTACCTTTTGTTTATTTATTGTAGCAATTATTGCTGCTTCATTTAATATATTAGCAAGTTCAGCTCCAGTAAAACCTGCTGTATCTTCTGCTATACTTTTCAAAGATATATCTTCTGCAAAAGCTTTATCTTTACTATGAATTTTTAATATTTCTTCTCTACCTTTTTGATCTGGAACTGCTATCATTATTTGTCTATCAAATCTCCCTGGTCTTAGAAGAGCTTTATCTAGCATTTCAGGTCTATTTGTTGCTGCTAAAACTATTATATTCTCATCAGATTCAAACCCATCCATTTCTACTAATAATTGATTTAATGTTTGGTTATTTTCTGATTCTGCCCCACTATTACTTGTTCTTCTAGATCCTATTGCATCTATTTCATCAATAAATATTATACAAGGAGATATCTTTCTTGCTTTATCAAATAGTTTTCTCACCCTTGATGCACCCAATCCTGCAAACATTTCAATAAATTCTGATCCACTCATAGATATAAATGGAACACTTGCTTCTCCTGCTATTGCTTTTGCTATTAATGTTTTACCTGTACCTGGTTTTCCACAAAGCAATACTCCTCTTGGTATTTTAGCACCCATTTTATAAAATTCTTCTGGTTTTTTAAGAAAATCTACTATTTCTACTAATTCTGCTTTTTCTTCATCCAAACCAGCTACATCATCAAATTTTATTTTTGTATCTTTTTCTTCTGCATCATAAACTTTTCCTTTATCTCCAAGACCTTGCATTTTGAAAACTAATATAAATAAAGCTACTATCATTATTGTTGGAATCAAAGTAAAAATATTACTTGTTATACTCAATAATATATTTGTTTTTTGTATCAATTCTATTTCATTTCCTTGATCTACTTTCTCTTGAACTAATTCTATAAAAGCTTGAATATTAGGAACTATTGCTTTCTTTTCTTCATCTTCATCTCTTAATTTAACATTAACAGATGAACTATTTACTGTCATTTCAACTTTTTCCACTCTATCACTACTTATATTTTTTATAAGTTCTGTATATGGAAGTATGTTTTCATCTTTGTTTTTATTATTAACAATTAATACTGCTGCTAATATGAATAACAATATAACTAATACAGATAAAGCAACCTTTAAATACATTAATTTTTTATCTTTCTTTTTAGACTTTTTATTGTTTTGATCTTTTTCATTCATTTATTTATTTCTCCTTTTTATATTTCCCCTTTAGCTTCTTTTCCTATATTAGTATCATTATCTTTTTCTTCTTTTTTCTTTTTAGGTTTTTCTTTTTTTTCACCATTATCATCTTCTTTTTGGCTATCTTTATTATTTCCTTTATTATCTTTATTATTCTTTTTTTCTTCTTCATTGTCTTTTTCTTTTTGTTCTTCAATTTCTGCTTTTATCTTTTCTTGTTCTTCAACTATTTTCATTAATTCTGCTTGCCTTTTAGTTAAATCTGCTCTTATAACTAATATAGCTGTAACCATATATATATATGATACTGATGTATACATTATATTAAAATATTTAATTTCAAATCCTATTAAAACATTCACTACTAAATATGTCATATTTAATAATATTGGTAATGTAAGAGAATGTACAGCCAAATTAAATAAATTTCCAAACCTTATTTTTAATAAAGCTATTTTTGAGGTCAATATTCCTATCACTGATAATACAATTGTATCTACAAACACAGATGCTAAATATATTATAAAAACATATATTAATATTATTATAAAAGAAAAAACATGTACTTTTAGTAAATTATTAAATGATATATTATCTACAATATCTTGTTTTGTAAAATCTTGTATACCATATTTTTCTACTAAATTCTCAAATAATATTGTACTTTGTGTTGTAGTAGTAACATTTTTTATTATAAGTCTATCTTTTAATACTAATATTCCATTATCATATAATCCAATTTTTTTTGAATATTCTTCAATTTTATTAGTATCAGCTATATCAGCTTTAGTATCTATTATTACTATACCTGGAAATTCATTTACATCTTGTAAAAGTATTGGTTCATCTTGTTCTATATCTAATACACTACTTTCAAAAGATAAATTTTTAATATCATTTTTAAAGTATTCTATTCCTTTATTTGTAATATTAATAAATTTATATAAAAAAGCTATTGAAACTATTACTCCAAATATCAACATTAACTTCAACAAATATTTGATACTATTACTCATTCTTTCTAATGCAAAGTCTTGATATTTTTCAAAATCTTTTATACTTATTAATATTTGTTTAAAAAAAGAATTTTGTTTTACTTTATCCACTATTTATACTCCCTTTCAATAGAACTATCCACATATAATGGGCTAACATCTACAATAACTTCATCACCAATTTTTATATCTGCTTCTGTAACATCTATAATGATATTACACATTCCTAATCTTCCCAATACATTATAAACTTTTCCATTAATTAAAACTTTTAATGATTGTTTTTTAAATAAGTCCTTTATATCATTATATAAATACCTCATCTTATCTCTTAATCTAAACATATCTGTTGATACTTTTACATTAATTCCATCTGAATACCCTATTGGTACTACAGCAATTTTTGTTGTATTTTTTGTAGTATATATATTTGAATATCCTATATTATTTCCTTTTTCTAATACTTTCATTTCACTAACATTGCTTTTTAAATATCCTATCTTTTTTAATCCTATTGTGTTTTTTACTGATATTCTTCCTAAAAAAGCTGAACCTATTCTTACAGCATTTAAATGCATATTTTTAGATTTCAAAAAACCTGATGAATTACATATATGAAGCATTCCTGTTTCTATATTATTTAATTTAAAAGATTCAACAACATTAATAAATCTATCAAATTGTTTATCTGTCCATGAATCATTTTTAAAAAATGCTAATGAAAAATGAGAAAAAGTTCCTTCAATTTTTATATTTTCAAAACTTTTTATTGTCTCTAACATTTCTTCTTGTTTACTATATATAAATCCATATCTACCAAAACCTGTATCTATTTTAATATGAACTCTAGCAGATACATTTTTCTCTTTAGCAATTTTTCCCACTGCTTGTCCTGCTTCTTTACTTCCTATTGTAAGTATTATATTATTATCAATTAAGTTTTCTATTTCTTCCTCAATAGCTGTTGATGACAACATTAATATATCATTTTTTATAGAAGCTTTTCTTAATAAAATTGCTTCTTCAACTGTAGATACTGCTAATAATTCAATACCATTTTCTATTAAAAATTTAGTATATTCTATTAAACCTAATCCATATCCATTTCCTTTTACTACTGCAATTATTTTAGGATAATTCCCATTATCATCTGGGCAGTTGATTTTAGTATATTCTTTAATTTGTTTAATATTATGTTTCAAATCTTCTTTTTTTATTACTAAAGATTTCACTATATTTTCTCCTTATTTTTTCTTTATAGTTTTTATAAATCCTCTAATGTTTCTAAATGCTTTTTCTGAAAATTTATATAAATTATATACAAAAGGTTTAAAAGGAATATATATTTCTCCTATAAATTCTGTAAATTCTGCACCAAATCCCTTTTTAAATCTATATAAACCATATTGTGGATGATCTTTATCTACTACTCCTGAAACTCCTCTAAAGTCAAAGACATCATCTTTTCTTTCAATTGCCATTTTAATCATTTCCCATTGTAATAAATAGTTTGGCATTACATTTCTATATTTATTACTACTAGCACCATATAAGTACCATGTTTTATTTCCATACATTATTGGAATAACTCCTGATATTGGTTTTCCTTCATAATATGCCATAAGTAATTTCATATGGTTTGGTGCTAAATTGTCATACATTTTTTCAAAATATTCTAATGGTCTTATAATAAATCCATCTCTAGATCCTGTTTCTATCATTATTTTATGAAAATCTTTTAACTCTTCTCTTCCTACTTCTTTTATTGTAACACCTTTTTTAGTGGCTAACCTTATATTATACCTAGTTTTTGAATGACATCCTGCAAATAATTCGTCTTCTGTTTTGCCCTTAATATCTAACCTAAATACATATCTTGGTTGTATCTCTTCTCTAAAATTCTTAGCATCATCTTTTATTTTGTATCCTATTTTAGTAATAATATTTCTAAATTCTTCATCATCACTTTTGATATCTGGTTCTACTTTGAAAACCATAGCTTTATATTTTTTAGCTAGTTCTTTTGCTCCTTTTGTTAATTGTTCTAATACTTCTTCATTATATATATCACAAATTGGACCTCTTGATGAATACATTAATGTACCAAATATAGGCATTTTCCTTATTAATATACTAATTGCTCCTATTATATTTCCATTCTCATCTTCTGCTAAAACAACTTCATTTTTCCAATTATCTTTTACTTTTCCCCATTCTAATGATTGTTGAAAATTACATCTTTCATGTTTTTCTAAAAACTCTTTATATGTATCCTTACTTTTTTCATCTAATATTCTCAAAGTTCTTCCTCCCTAGCATATTATATCCTTTATTCTCATATTTTACACTAACTGATTAATTTTTACAAGTATATCATTTAATAATTAATTACATACTCTATGTAAGCAATAAAAAAGCAACCCAAAGGTTACTTCTTTATTAAATTCGTTTTATATGAACATTCCTACTCGTTCTCTAGAATATTCTTCATATACTTTTATTTCTTTATATTTTTCTATTTCTACTGCTTTATTTTGTTTTAAACTTTCTTTTATATCTAATATTCTCTGGTTAGTTGATCCTCTAAAATATAAATTTAAACTTTTTTTAGACATATCAAATTTTCCATCTACTAAAACATCTATGTTTTCTAATAATTCTTTTACATTATAATCTACTTTTGCTCTTACTTTTAATTGTTCAAAAGTAAACCCTGTATAACACCAAACATTTAACTCATTGTCTTTACACCATTTAGCAAGTTCTGCTGATGCTTCTGGTTGATAAAAAGGATCTCCTCCTGATAAAGTTATACCATCTTGAGCTTCAAATTTCAATATTTCTTCTTTTAAATCATCTACATTTTTCCATGTACCACCTGTAAAAGAATGTGTTTCTGGATTATGGCATCCTAGACAATTATGCATACACCCTTGTGTCCATACTACAATTCTCATTCCTTCACCATCTACAATACTATCTGATTGCAATTCTGATGCTAATTGAATCTTCACCTTGATATCCTCCTTTATCAACTTAAATATTTTCTATATATTATGTTTTTTTCTATCTTCTTCTTCATGTTTTTTACTGTTATTAAATCTATCCACTGTTCCTACAAGATATCCTGTTATTCTTCTTATTCTTTCAAATTTAATATCATCTTCTTTTCTATTACATCCTGGACATATATCACTTATTACTCCTGTAAAACCACATACTGGATCTCTATCAACAGGATGATTTACTGCTCCATATCCCATTCCTGCTTCTTTCATTAATCTAACTACTTTCTCAAATGCATCTACATTTGATGCTGTATCTCCATCTAATTCTATATATGAAATATGTCCACCATTTGTTAAATTGTGGTATGGAGCCTCTTTATTTATTTTGTTAGCAGCAGATATTGTATAATATACAGGCACATGATAAGAATTAGTATAATATTCTCTATCTGTTATTCCTTTTAACTTACCAAAAATTGCTTTATCCATAGCTGTAAATCTACCTGATAATCCTTCCGCTGGAGTAGCTATTAATGAAAAATTCAAATTATATTTTTCACAATATTCATCACATTTCTTTCTCATAAATTCTGCTATTTCTAATCCTAATTTTTGTGAATCTTCACTTTCTCCATGATGTTTTCCTGTTAATGCTTTAAGACATTCTGCTAAACCAATAAATCCTATAGTAAGAGTACCATGTTTTAATACTTTTTTTAGTTTATCTGTTGGTTTTAATTTTTCACTATCTATCCATAAACCTTGTCCAAGTAAAAATGGTGCATTATACACTCTTTTATTACATTGTATTTCAAATCTCTCTATAAGTTGATCTCTAACTACATCCATTTTTTCTTCTAATTCTTTGTAAAAACCTTTAATATCTGCTTTATCATTTTCAATTGCAATACCATATTTAATACCTAATCTAGGTAAATTTATTGATGTAAATGATAAGTTTCCTCTTCCACTTGTTACTGCTTTATTTGGGTCTACTGTATTTGCTTTTACTCTTGTTCTACATCCCATATATGCAATTTCTGTATTATAATCTCCTTCAACATATCCTTCACTATTAAAAGGTACATCAAGGAATGAAAAGTTTGGAAATAATCTTTTAGCAGATACTTTACATGCTAATTTAAATAAATCATAATTAGGATCTTTCTCATTGTAGTTTACTCCCTCTTTTACTTTAAATATTGAAATTGGGAATATTGGTGTTTCGTTTCTACCTAATCCTGAATCAGTAGCTTTTAAGAAATTCTCAATTATCATTCTTCCCTCTGGAGATACATCTGTTCCTAAATTTATTGAAGAAAAAGGAACTTGTGCACCTGCTCTTGAATGCATAGTATTTAAATTATGAATAAAAGCTTCCATTGCTTGATATGTAATTCTATTTGTTTTTTGAAGAGCTTTTTCATATGATATTTTAAATAATCTTTTTAATCCATCTGCTTCTCTACAGTAGTTATTAAAAATTTCTATATCAAAATCTATACTTTCTAATTTATCTATTTCTCTTACTATTCCATTTATAGCTATAAATTTATCAAAATTAGTAAATTCTAAATAATCATATATAGTTTGTTTAAATTGTTTCCTAAAAGTTTTTAATACACCTGGAGCTAAAAAGTAATCAAATGCTGGTATACTTTGTCCACCATGTTGATCATTTTGGTTAGATTGTATTGTTATAGCAGCTAGAGCTGAATATGACATTATATCTTGTGGAGCTCTTAAATGTCCATGCCCTGTAGAAAATCCATCTTTAAACAATTTGCTTAAATCTATTTGACAACATGTTGTAGTTCCCATTGGTAAAAAATCCATATCATGTATGTGAATATCTCCATCTTCATGCATTTTAGTAAACTTTGGTTTTAATAAATATGACTTAGCAAATTCTTTTGATATAGTACTTCCATATTGAAGCATAGTTCCCATTGCAGTATCACCATCTACATTTGCATTTTCTCTTTTTGAATCTTCTTCATAAGATGATTTTAGTCCCAAATTTTCTAAAGCTTTTAAGAATTTATGTTGTTTCTTTTCATCAAAAAATATTTGTCTAGATCTTGCTCTGTTTTCACGATAAGTTGTAAATGATTCATACACATCTTCATATCTTTGCTTTTTCAATTCTTCTTCTATTATATCTTGTATTTCTTCTATTTTTAGCTTGTCTACTTTCATGTTTTCTATTTTTGTAATTACAGAAGTATATACTTTATTTATATCTTTTACAGCATATTTTGAATATTCTTCATCTTCTGTTTGATTAACACTATCAAACCCTTTTTTTATTGCTAATGCAATTTTTGATCCATCAAAATCTACCTTTTTTCCATTTCTTTTTACTATTTTAAATCCTTTTAATTTTTCCATTTTCTTACCCCCATCTTTGCTTAAAAAAATTATATAAATACGTTTTTTAAAAGTCAATAGTTTTTTGAAAAAATATTATTTATTTAAAAATGATTTTTTTATTTTTTGTTTTTTTAAAACATTTTGCCAAATTACATTTTGTGGTTTTCCTCTTGTTTAAAAGTATTTTTTAGCTTTTTACACTTTTTGTTTTTTATTCGAAAACCATTATTTGTAAACAAAATATTTTTTTAATTTTTATAAAATACAATATTTTAGTTTTTACAATATTCACTATATACTACATTATATATAACAATAAAATACCACTTTAAACAACTGCAACATTATATTTGTTCATATGTTTAAAATGGTATTATTTATTTTGAATTTTTCTTTTTAAATATGTCTATTGTCTACAAGTTATTAACCTCTTCCACATCCGCATCCAAAGTTTGTAAATAATAATAAAAATATTATTATGAAGAATAATATTTCAGTATCTCCTCCACATCCAAACATTCCATTAAGTATTCCTCCATTATTGCAACTACATCCACAATTTCTATCTTCTTGCATTGTTTATACCTCCTTATTTGTTTATATGATATAGTATGCTAACAAAAAAATATGTGTTACAATATACTTAATAAAATGTATCTTGTCTAAATATGATGAAAACAATTATCATTTTAGATTTATATAAAAAAGGAGAGAATATATAATATGGAACTTCTATCACCAGTTGGAGATTTTGAATGTTTAAAAGCTGCTATTCAAAATGGTGCTAATAGTGTATATTTAGGAACTAATATGTTTAATGCTAGAACAAATGCAAGAAACTTTGATTTAGATTCTTTAGAAAAAGCAATAATATATGCAAAACTTAGAAATGTTAAAACTTATCTTACTTTAAATATTTTAATTAAAAATGATGAATTAAATGACTCCATTTTTTTAGCAAAAAAAGCATATGAATATGGAATTGATGCAATAATTGTACAAGACATTGGACTTGCAATCTTTTTAATTGAAAACTTTCCTGATCTACCTATACATGCAAGTACTCAAATGACTACACACAATCTCAAAGGTGTTTTACAACTTAAAAATTTAGGTTTTAAAAGAGTTGTTCTATCACGAGAACTTAATATAGATGATATAAAATATATATGTAATAATTCTGAAATAGAAATAGAAACATTTATACATGGTGCTCTTTGTATGTCATATTCTGGACAATGTCTTTTCTCTAGTATGATTGGTGCACGTTCTGGTAATAGAGGAACATGTGCTCAAGCATGTAGATTACCATATAGTTTAATTGAAAAAAACAACACACCTAACAAAAATACAGAAGCAAAAAACATTATTGATAAAGGATATTTATTAAGTCCAAGAGATTTATGTGGTTTAGAACATATTCCTGATTTAATAGAATCTGGTGTAACTTCTTTAAAAATTGAAGGAAGAATGAAATCTCCTGAATATGTAGCTATAGTTACTAAAATATATAGAAAATATATAGACCTTGCCTTATCTAATAATGAATATATTATTGATAATAATGATAAAAAAGAGTTATTACAAGCTTTTAATAGAGGTGGGTTTTCCACTGGACATATTCAAAATAAACCTAATAGAGATTTTATTTTCAAAGAAAAGCCTAATAATACTGGTATATATCTTGGTAATATATCTAGTTATAATCCAAACAAAGGATATATCAAATTAAAACTGAATGAAAAATTAGCTATTGGTGATACTGTTTCAGTAAATAATCAATCTGGTAAATACACCATTTCTGAAATTATGGAAAAAAACAATAATATAAAGTGTGGAAATATCAATGACAATGTAATAATTGGTAGAATTAAAGGTAATATAAATGTTGGAGATAAAATATATAAACTTTCCAGTAAAGAACTTTCTACTTTTACCAAAAACACATACAGTAATATTGAAAATATAAAAACACCTTTCAAATGTACAATTACAGTAAAAAAGAATATGCCAATTAGTATTAATATTAAATTTCAAAAAAAGAACTCTATAATATATAATGATATTAATTTTGATATTTTTTCAGATATTGTACCTATTACAGCTATTAATAAACCTATTACATCTGACAGAATAATATCACAATTTTCAAAAACTACTGATACACCATTTGTTTTTAATGATATAAATGTTATTTTAGATGATAATGTATTTATACCAACTATAAGTTCTTTAAATGAATTAAGAAGAAAAGCTATTTCTCAAATCGAAGAACTTGCTATGAAAAATATTAAAAGATATTCTAATTTGGATTTAGAAGAAATACATAATAGTTTTGAAAACAATACTGAATTGAAAATAGAACCTATAACAAAAGAAAACAAAAAAAAGAAAATTTCTATTTTATTAAACAATTTGAATATTGATTATAATTATTCTGATATGAAAAATGTTGAAAAAATATATATTCCAATCATGTTTTTTATTAATAAAAAATATGAAAAAGTATTAAAAACTATATCAAGCAAATTCAATATGTACATATATATGCCAACTATAATTAAAGATCCATACAAAAATCTTATGGAAGATCAAATTAGTAAAGCAATAAATTCATATAATATAAAAGGAATTATTTTATCAAATATATCTCAAATATACCTAATAGATATAATAAATAAAGTTTTTCCAAATAAATCTTTTGATTTTATATGTAATTATACTTTTAATGTATTCAATAATAAAAGTATGGAATTATTATATAAATCAAATTTTTCTACTATAACATTATCACCTGAATCAGATGAATTCTTGTTACTAGATATTATGCTAAATAATAGTTTAACTAATAAAGATACTATAAATAATAAAAGCAATATAAATAGCAATATGCACAAAACAGAATTAATTGTATATGGAAAAACTCTTCTTATGACCACTAATTATTGTTTTATAGGAAACACTAACAAATGCTATCCTACATGTAATTCTGATTGTCAAACTACTTCTTCATATTACTTAAGAGATAGACTAAACTTAGATTTTAGAATTGCTCAAGATAATCTTCAAACTTTAAGTTATATATATAATAGTAAAACAACTTCAATTAATAGTAACAATTTTTCAAATGATTATTCTAGAATTGATATACTAGATGAAAATATTGATGAAATTAACACTATAATAGAATGTATAGAACAAGAAAAAAAATTAGAAGGATCACAATTTACAAATGGTAATTTAAAAAGAAAAATATAAAGAAGAATATATAATATATGTATAAAAAAACTATAAGATGAAAAAAGAGAATAAATATAAAAAATATATTTATTCTCTTTTTCATCCTTTTATTTATACCTTATTCATCCTCTTTTTTTGGTTTTAATAAAATTTTTGTATCTATTTTATCATCAATTAATTCAACAAAGCTTTCTGCATCTTTTATTGATCCAATCACTGATCCATAATGTGTGGGTATTGCAACTTTAGGTTTGATTTTATTTACTAATTCTGCTGCATTCTTGTAATTCATTGTATACATCCCACCTACAGGTAATAATGCAACATCACATTTTATATTTTCTAGCTCTGGTAATGAATCAGTATCTCCTGCCACATAGTATCTAACTTTATTAGATAACACTATATAACCTACCCAACCTTTTTTTTGAGGATGAAATAATTTTCTTTTATTATATGCCACCACTGTTTGAAATATTATATTACCTATTTTATATTCTTCATTAGGTTTTACAACTACTATATTTTTTTGATCTATACCTATTAATGATAATTCACTTTTAACATCACTTGGTATTATAATTATTGTATTTTTGTTCATTACTTTTTTAATATCTTTTATAGAAAAATGGTCATAATGAGTATGTGTACAAAAAATATAATCTGCATCATTATATTCTTTATCAACTTTAAATGGATCAAAATATATTGTTTTTCCATTTGAAATTCTAATTGAGCTATGGCAAAGCACTTCTAAACCTTTTAATAATTCCACAATCTTCCTCCTAAATTTATATTGGATTACTACTTAATTTTATAATAAGATCGATATTATCATCTTTTGCAGCTTTATTTTTTCTAACACTTCCACACTTATTACATTTGGAAACTATTATATATCCTTTTTTGCTATCTATTTCTATACCCATAGGAATTAGATCTCCATGACATTCTTCTGCTCTATCTCCAGGATTTATATCTATATGCATAGAATACAAACATTTAGGACAATGATTTCTACAAGAGTATCCTAGTTTTGTTACTTTTTCTTTACAATTATTACATATAAATTCTTCATCTATTTCTGTAAATCTACTTAACATTTTTTCTCCTTTAATGTTCAAAATCTCCATCTCCTACAAATTCTCTTAATATAGAATTAGTAGGCACTAAATCTTTTGAAATTGGTTCTATATATTGAAAAAGATCACAAAGCCTTTTTGCTTCTTTATATTCTTCTTCATTTTCATCTATTTCTTCCAATAGTGGTACAATATAGTTTTTCAGCACACATAATTCATATATTATAGATGTATTAAACATTATATCCGCTTCTTCTTGAAAAGGAAAAATATTTTTATCTTCTCCTTTATTAACAGAAGGCCACATTTTAAGAGTGTGAAGTGCAGAATATCCTCTAAATTGGTTATCTCTCACAATTCTTCTAATTAATCTTGAATCAGTTGTAGATATTCTATTATGATAATCTATATTTAGAACAGTTAGTGCACTAATATACACTTTATACTTTTTATTTTTTTCTACTTGGCTTGTTAACTTATCATTTAAACAATGTATTCCTTCAATAACTAAAACACTGTCTTCTTCAAGCTTAATAGTATTTCCTTTATACTCTTTCTTTCCTGTAAAAAAGTTAAATGAAGGAATTTTTACTTCTTCTCCATTAAGCATTTTTACCAAATGATCATTAAACAATTTAACATCTATTGCATCTATACTTTCAAAATCATATTTACCATTTTCATCTTTTGGAGTATCTTCTCTTTCTACAAAATAATTATCAACAGATATTGTTACTGGTTTCAATCCATTTAGTTTTAATTGTAATCCTAATCTTTGTGCAAAAGTAGTCTTCCCAGAAGAAGATGGTCCTGCAATCAATACCATTTTCACTTCTTTATTTTTATGTATTTCATCTGATATTATTGATATTCTCTTCTCATGAAGTGCTTCTGCAAGTAAAACTACATCTTTTGCTTTTCCTTCTTTTATTGATTTATTCAAATTATATAATGTATTTACATGTAAAATTCTATGTATATCTTCATAATCTTGAAGTGCAGCTAGTAATTTTTCATTATCTATAAATTCTGGTACTTTTGTAGGATCTTTCCTACTAGGATATCTAACTAAAAAACCTTCTTTATATTTCACTATATCATAAACCTTAATATATCCTGTTGAAATTGGCATCACACCATAAAAATAATTAAAATATTCTTCACAATAATACAAAGAAATTTTTTCTTTTGATTCTATATCTAATTGTAGTTTTCCTCTTAAAGTATTTTCTTTTTTATATAATTCTTTTGCTTGTTCTTTACTTAATTCTACTTTTTCAAAAGGTATATCTTTATCAATTATTTCTTGCATTTTTTTATGAACATTTTGTAACATTTCTTCTGTTACTTCCATATTATCAATTTGCATATACATTGAATTATATAATTGGTAATTTGTTGTAATCAAAGCATTAGGATAAAGTTCATAAAATGCTTTTGCCATAACATGCATTAAGCCTCTTATATATACTCTTTTTCCATCATTACATGTTATATCTACCAACTCTATTTTTGAATCTTCTTCTATAACATAATTTAATGATCTTATTTTGTTATTACATACACATGCTACCTTATCTTTATCACAATATTCTCTTAATACATCAATTATTTTTTGAGGTTTATCTATTTCTATAATCTTGTCATCATATGTTACTTTCATCTTTCCTCCACTTTCTATATATAGATATTTTATTTATAGCTATTATATTTTATGAAATAATATCTAATTTATTACCACATACTTTTATGTGTCATTTTTATTCATATTTAAATATTTACTATTTTTATATGTTTTTATTTTTTATATATGTACCTTCAAATTCACTTGATAATATATCCATATGTATATCATCATAATATTCTCCATTTATGAAATAACTTTGTCTTCTTCCAAATTCTTTAAAGCCTGCTTTTTTATATGAATTTATAGCTCTTTGATTAAATGACATTACTTTAAGCATAATATTATTCAAATTCAAATATTTGAATCCATATTCTAATAATAGATTTATTGTTTCTAATCCAAATCCTTTTCCCCTATTTTCTTCTTCTCCTATAAATATTCCTATTGTTCCAACTCTATTTACATTATCTATATCCATAATTCCACAATTACCCATTAATTCATCATTTTCTAATTTTATTATTGAAAAATTAAATGTATTTTGTTTTGTTCTTTCTTCTAACCATATTTTTTCAAGTTCTTCTGTTATAAGAACTTTACTATTTCCTACTCCATCTGTTACTTTAAAATCATTCATCCATTTTGTGAAAATATTAGCATCTTCAACATTCATTGGAGATAAATACACTCTTTCCCCTGTAATTTTCTTAAAATACTTCATAATACTTACTTCCTTTCCTTAGATAATAAAATTCAATTTTTTATATATTCTATCTTTATATTTTAAACACTTTAACAAAATTATATATTACTATCTTCTATTATTCAAGTTTAACTATATAAACATATTGAAATTTAAGTTTTTTATTTATCTTTCTTAGAAATGTAGCAAAACATATCAGTAATATAGTATAATTGAATAATTAAAAGTCTTAGAACTATTAAAATTTAAATTGAATTTAAAAATATCATTAATATATGTATAAGGAAAGTGATTAAAATTGTTAAATAGAAAGAAAAATAAAACAAAAAACAATAGAAAAAAACAAGAAGAAATACCAAGTAATAATCTTGAAACAAAGCTTTTTAAAGGTTTTAAAAATGATTTAATAGAAGAAAATGAAATTATTTCTCAAGATACAAAAAAATCTAGAAAAAAACCTTCTAAAAAGAATAAAGAAATTAGTAAAAAAAGAAAAAAACAAAAAAGAAAGATAAAACTATTTTTTCTATTAATCTTCTTTATTTTTACAATATCATTTGGTATTTATTTAGGTATTAGAGCTAATAGTTGGAAAACAATAGCTACTCAAATGCTTAAAAATGAAAATTCTACAGTTGTAGATACTAATAATAAGGTAGTTGCAAAATTTGGGAGTTCTAGAAAATCAAAAAATATTACCTTAACACAAATACCAGACAATTTAAAAAATGCATATGTTTCAATTGAAGATGAACGTTTTTATTCTCATAATGGAGTAGATATAAAAAGAACAGGAGGTGCTATCCTTTCATATGTTACTAATTTTGGTTCTTCCTCTTATGGTGGAAGTACTATTACACAACAAGTTGTTAAAAACTTAACAGGAGATTCCTCTGATAGTATTAATAGAAAAGTAACAGAATGGTGGAAAGCCTGGCAACTAGAATCATGTTTATCAAAAGATGATATATTACAAGGATACTTAAATATTATTTATGTTGGACCTAATATGTATGGAGTTGAAACTGCAAGTAACTATTATTTTAGCAAATCTTCTTCTGAATTAACTTTGGAAGAATGTGCTTTTATAGCAGGTATAACTAATTCTCCTAATTCATATAACCCCTTCTCAGATAAAGATAATAAAGAAAAAATAAAAAAGAGATCTAAAACTGTATTGAAAAAAATGCTGGATTTAGATTATATAAATGAAACTGATTATAATACAGCTATTACTAATATAGATAATGGACTAAAATTTAAGAAAAAAGAAATTTCTTCTGAAAACCCAGTCTATTCTTATCACACAGATGCTTTGCTAACAGAAATAATTGAAGATATTTCTAAAAAGAATGGTATTTCTAAAACATTTGCTACAAACTATATTAATATGGGTGGTTTAACAATTAATAGTACTTTAGATTCTAAAATTCAAAAACAATTAGAAACAGAATTTGAAAAAAGCAAATATATTATTGAATCTAAAAATAGTGGAAACTCATCACAAGCAGCTATGGTAATTATTGATCACAAAACTGGAAATGTAACTGGTTGTATTGGAGCTTTAGGAAAGAAAACAGAATCTCGTCCTTTAAATAGAGCTACTCAATCTGTTAGACAAACAGGTTCAGCAATTAAACCTTTAGCTGTTCTTGTTCCTGGAATTGCAAAAAAAACTATAACAGCTTCTACTATTTTAGATGATACTGAAAGAGATTTTTCAACTGGATACCATCCAACAGACTATAATTCTGCACTAGGAAATATAACACTTAGAAGAGCTGTAGAATCTTCTCAAAATGTACCTTTTGTAGAAGCTATGGAAAAAATAACTACAAAAAAATCTATTAAATATTTAGAAAAAATGGGAATCACAACTTTAGAAGAAGAAGATAATAATCTTGTATTAGCTTTAGGAGGACTTCGAAAAGGAATTAGTCCTCTAGAAATGGCTGCAGCATATTCAACTATTGCAAATGATGGAGAATACATAGAACCAACTTTTTACACAAATATCACTGATCCATTAGGAGCCATAATTGTAAAAACAAAACAAAAAAAGAGAAAAGTTTTTAACAAGGATGTTGCATATATAATAAAGCAATTATTAATACAACCTGTACAAGGATCAAATGGTACAGCAACTTACTGTAAAATATCTGGAATTGATGTAGCAGCTAAAACAGGAACTACAGACAATAATTATGATAGATGGCTTTGTGGTTTTACACCATATTATACTGCTGTTACTTGGTATGGATATGATCAAAATGAAAGTATTATATCTAATAATAGAAATATGGCAGGACTCTTATGGGCCAATGTAATGGCTAGAATTCATACTGGATTAAAAGGTGCTGAATTTGAAAAACCAACAACAATATATTCTTCTACAATATGTGCAGAAACAGGAAAACTAGCAAATACTGGATGTAAAAATACATATACTGAATATTTTCTTTGGCTTACTTCTCCAGAAGAATGTACTAAACATACTGGAACTAAAGCAAAAGAAGTTGATAATAACTCTACTAAAAACAAAACAATTATTGATATAGTACAAGGAATTACTGAAGATATTGATGCAGAAGAAACACCTGTAAACACAACAAAAAATAACACTGTAACTAACAATACTACATATACAAATGCTAATAATACAACTAACACTACCAATAATAATTCTAGTAATACTAACAACTCTAATACAGGTAACAATAATAGTTCTAATACTAATACTAACAATACAAACACTAACACTAATTCAAATGATACAAATTATGATTCAAACATTACTAATACTCAGAACACTCAAAATTCTTCACCAAATGAATAATATATATATAAACTATTACAGTGATGTAATAGTTTATTATTATTTTTCATTCTCATTCTTATTTTATAAATTGACACAATATTGATTATAATATAAACTAAACTTACACATAATATATATACTTAATTTAAAAATATAAAAGAAAATATGAAGAGGTGAATATATGTTATTTGATTTTTTTATAATTGCAATTGGATTTTTTCTTCTTGTAAAAGGAGCAGATTTTTTGATTAAAGGCTCTGCCATTATAGCAAAAAAATTCGGATTATCAGAAATGATAATTGGACTTACTATAGTATCTATAGGAACATCATTACCAGAAATTTTTATAACAATTAAATCTGCATTACAAGGCCATTCTGAGTTGATAATAGGTAACGCAATAGGTAGTTCAATATGTAATTTTCTGTTTGTTATAGGGATATCAAGTATTTTTAGACCAATAAAAGTAGATAAAAGAATTAATAAAATACATATTCCAATAGGAATAGGTGCAATGTTATTAGTTATGCTATTAGCTGATATCAATTTATTTTCTGGAAGTAATACTCTTGCTAGATGGCAAGGTATTGTACTTATAATATTTACATTACTATATATATTATATACTATTTATGAAGAAAAAAATAATATAAACAAAAAGGGAAATAATGATAAAGTTGATATCATTGATAATGATAAAGAAAAAAACACACATGCTTGGAAAATTGCATTATATATAATTTTAGGTTGTGTTATGCTAAAAATAGGATCAGACTTTGTAGTAGATCATGCTATACATATAGCAGAAAGTTTCAACTTAACTCAAAGAGTAATAAGTATGACAATAATAGCAATAGGTACAGCATTACCAGAAATTGTTACATCTATAATAGCATCACTCAAAGGTGAAAGTGATCTAATTCTAGGTAATATGGCTGGTTCTAATATATTAAATCTCTGTTTACTAATAGGTCTTGGTGCAATAATATCACCAATGCCATTTTCAAAAGATTTTAATGCCAGTATATTATTATTAATAGTAGTAACAATAATAATTAATGTTATATCAACTATGGATAAAGAAAAGTCTATAAATAGATCCAAAGGCATAATTTTAATACTTATATATGTTTTATATATATTAAACTTGTTTAGAGTATAAATATATTAATCAAAAAAGAGTACTTTTGTACTAAAATACTATAAAAGAAAAGAAATGAAAAAGATGAGGAATAAATCAAAAAAGAGTATGGTGAGAGAGCAACTTTGCTCTCTTATTTTTATGTAACAAACTGAACACAATTGACATAATGTTTATAGATGTATTATAATACTCTTATTATAATATTTAAAAGGAGAAAAATAACATCATTATTCCAAAAGATCGGATTTTTCAATATCAAATAGAAAATCCAAGTGAACTAACACCTGAACAATTTTTAAAATTGAAACAAGAACTTGATAAACCAAATAAAGAAATAATAAGTGGCCAACTTTTAGACTATATTCTTTGGCTATATGATCTACCATCTAGACAAGAATCATTTGCAGAATATATTTGCAAATTTCTACCTATTTCTTGCTCTATTTTAGAAGTTGGGTGTGGAAGAACAGGAATAATGTCAAGGATACTAAAAGAAAAAGGCTATAAAGTTTCATGTATGGACCCTGAAATTGATCCCTTATATCTAAAATGTATTAATTCATTTCAAGAAAAGTTCCATTATGAAACAACTAACATTGAAGAATATGATTATTTGATTGCACAAACACCCTGTGATGCCACAGAGCATATTGTACGTGCCTGTGTATCTAAAAAGAAACCTTTTATAATGTCTTTATGTAGTATGCCTCATAATTTGATAAATGGTGACATGCTTTCATCAGCACAAGAATGGTATTCATATCTACAAAACATTTCTTCAAATCTAAAACTTAGCTATAAGAAATTAGATCCTTTCACAGTAACTCCAATACTTAAAAGTAGTTTTTAAGTATATCTTCAAAAAATATCACACAAAATTGTGTGATATTTTTATGTTCAACTATATATAAAAAATATACCTTATATTTTTAAAAAACAAACAACAACAACCTTAAAAAATAAGTTTGTTGCTGTTTTTGTGATAAAAATCACAAAGTAATGTTACCAAGAAATATAAGTATCATTTTCATTGAACTGACCTCTTACTTCAACTTCATATCCATTGTCTTTCAGCTTTTTTTCCAGTTTTTCTGGTAAAACACCATCAATACAGCATTGTGTCTCAAGTTTATTAATTGCCTCTTCAATTTTCTTTATAACTTCATTTTCTTTTTCTACCTCAATCTCAGCCCTTTTATTTTCTACTATTTCCCGTGCTTCCTTTGCTGTTCGTAACATAACTGTTCCTCCTTAAATTCTCAACTTTGTGAGTTAATATTAAAATTATATCAAATTTTACATAATATTGCAAGATTATCAAGCTGAGTTTAAAAATGAAGTCCGACAGTTTTTAGAAAAAATAGATATTTGTAAGCATTTTTTATTTCATTTTATTATGCTTTGTTATAAATCATCAACTTTTTCTTTACATATACTCTTTTTTCTATTATATTAATATAATAGAAATGGAGGAAACAAATGGTACATGAAATGAAATTAAATGAAAAAGCTTTTTTAAATATAAAAAATGGTATAAAGAAATTTGAATTAAGATTATTTGATGATAGAAGAAAGAATATAGATATTGGTGATACAATTACATTTCATAATTTAAACAACTTAGATAATACTATTTCAGTAGAAGTTCTTGCTCTACTGAGATATCCTAGTTTCAAAGATTTTTTCGAAGATATTGATTACAGAAATTGTGGAACTGCAAATAGCCTAGAAGAAAAATTAAAACGAGTACATACATTTTATACACCTGAACAAGAAATACAAAATGGTATTCTAGCTATAAAAATAAAATTAATTTAAATATATTAAAATAACCCCACTGACAATGTCAGTGGGGTTATTTCTGTTATTTAATTTCATTTTCCACAATTAATACTTTTTTAGCTTTTTCTATATAATTTGTCAAATCTAAAAAAGAATTATCATATGAAAATGCTTGTGGTGGTACAAATCCAAATTTTTCCTTCAATTCTTTTAAATGAATTGAAGTTTCTAGTTCATGTACTTTTAAAATAGGATATGCATATTTTGATTTTTCTCCATTATTGAATTCTAAATTTCCTTCACCATTTTCTTTCAATTCATCAGGATATTTTACTATTTCTCCTATTTCTATAACATATCTTAATTCACTTATTGGTGTTGTAACATAAACATATAAAAATTTAAATTTCTTTTTAGGAATATAGTTCCTAAATTCATGATTTTTTACACCTTCCACAATTTTTGAAGTTGGATTAGGTTTTATACTTATATATATTGCATCATTCATATCTTTTAAATTCCTCCATAAAATAATATATACTATAATGTCTAAATAACATATATGGATTATTTATCCAATTTATCACAATATCATATAAAATATCAAGCCCTTTATGTCCTAAACTCTCTTTTAAGAAACTATAATTAATAAATTTCTTAGGAATATCTTGGTAAGCTCCTTTTTTTACATATAACGATTTTGATAACTTTGCACCAGACCAATCAAGAACCAATGGAGCATAAAAAATCATTGACATATCACTTACTTTACAGCCAAGATAAGAAGCTAATTTATACCTTAATTCCTCTTGGTAAAACCCTGCATAATCACTTCCTGTAATTCTTAAAATCTCATAGTCATAATTATCACTTAGATTTGTAGCTGTATAACTCATTCCTCTAATTAAATTTCTTAAAGGTGAATTGTACTCAAGTTTTGATATATCTTCATTAACATTGACCATATATTCCCCATGTTCTGGACAATAGAAAATTATACTATCATCTTTGTAGGTATTTTTACGACTGTTTTTATCTGTTAGCCCACAAATAGGACAAGACATTCTAACACGTAAATTTCCATATTTTTGATCTAATTTTTTTGAAATGTACTCTCTGTTTTCTAATACTGCCTTCAGAACTTCCTTTGTTTCTGGTTGTTTGTTAAATTCGTGTTGATATCTAATTTCATAATCAATACCTGTTAACTCTTTATAATGATCCAATATATCAATATACTCTACAAAATAATCATCTATTTTACCAGTGAATTTTAAACTCTTTTGATATTTAATTCCATCTATAGTAACTGTTTCACCTGGTGCTGTTTCTATTACCTCATAGAGAATAGTAACTTGTTTTTTTGAATCACTATCTTCAATTTTCCATGCCAAAGCAAATGCTAAAGCAATTGTTTCCAGTGTACCAAAATGTGGAGATGAATTAGGCTGAGCTCCGACACTTATTTTTAATTTCTCCTTATGCAAACTTCCCATTATATATGGAATAATTTCTTGTTCAAAAACATAAGAAGCACCTCCTAATGGGTTATGTACAATTCCATCACAATTAATCACCATAATAAATCCTCCTTTAATTTAAGTTTGGTTTTACATATATATAAACAGCATTTAGCTGAAATTTGATTTCAATTATAACTTATTCTATCTAACTCGTCAATCTTTATAATAAGTTATTTTACATAATATTTGATTTTTCCTGCAAACAGCATAATTCTGGCATAAAGCACTCAAACAACATACTTGTCATAGAATGATTTTATGCAATTTTTTTAACAATTTGTAAATTTTTTTCTAACAAATACAAATAATCCATCACTTCCACAAAACAAAATCAATAGAAAAAGAGGTAAAAGTATTTAACTTTTACCTCTTTAAATATCATATTGACCTCCAAGTTGGAGTTTTATGATAACTTTCATTACAAACTATACATTCCCCAAAGTCCATTAACCATGGTTTGTTGGAATAATCGGAATTACACTCTTTACAAATTAGTCCATCATGTACTGTTTTGTGATGTTTTTTCACTTCCCTCTCTTCTCTATCACCTGTAAATAGTAGTTCTTTATCACTATAGCAATGCTTATAGTAATCTTTATCTAATCCCATAATATGCAGTTTATGATTTTCCCAATCCCAAGGTTTAATTTTATTATTTCTTGATAAATCTTCTACAACTTTTAGTAGTTCCTCCATAACAGGATCAATTTCTGGTTTTGAAAACTTGCCTTCTTCTGTTAGATCAACAAGCCTCTTCATTTTTTATCACCACCAAAGAATATTCTAATGTTTTTAAAAAATCCTCTCTCACCTTTTTTAGATTTGTTATTAATAACAAATGTATCATTATTAGAGTCAAGAGCTTTTAAATGTTCTTTAAGATCTTCTATATCTTCAGGGGTAGATATTGTAACTGTTGGGTCTTTGCCTTTTTCTTGTATAAACTCATTTACAAATTTATCTAATGTAAGGTCACAATATTCATCTTCCCAGTCACCTAAAACATAAAACCTATCAATTACTGTTCTTGTAGATTGATTTTCGAATGTTCCGAATAAAATTGGATCTTTCTCCTGTCTCTCTTTTTCAACAGCCTTTGCTGTTCCTTTGGTGTAGTCAGTATATAGAACATATAATTTATCAAATTTATCTCCTACTTGTTCAATCACAGTTACTATTTCATCTGGAATATCTCTCTCATATGATTTTAAATCAATAAGTTTAATTGCATCCTTTGAGATGTCATCAATAAATTCTTCTATATCATCACGATAAATTACTGTATTTATACCTAATTTTACAATTTCTCTTTCTACTGTGATACAGTCCATATGAAACAACAGTTTTTTCATTGCTTTTATTTGTCCTGTCTTCTTAAACTTTTTTGCTAAAATAAGTGCATTGTCATAAATCTCTTGCAAAAGTTTATCTGTTACTGTCTGTTTCCGTCCCTTTATTTCCTCGAAATACTCACTGGGTGTAATCTCTTTTTGTACATCTGTGTTATTGCTCATAATGATCTCCTCCTAAAAAATAATTATTTTTTTCATTTCTGCCATAACCTAACAATGTAAATAGGATGGTATATAAAAATTTAATGAGAGTATATCACATTTTACATAATTTGTCCATTCTTAATATATAACAATCTCTCAAATTCAATGTTTTTCGAAGGTATATTGTATCATTTTTCCCCACACAATCTGGATCTTAACACTATAGTTAAAATTGATTTATGCAAACTATTATGGTATAATTATGAGTATAATCTATTTGTTAGAATCCTCTTTTACAGCTTACGGTCTAACAAAAAGAAATAATAATTTAGGAGGAACAAAAAATGTGGTTCAAAAAAAGAAAGGCAGAAAAGGAAAGGCAAGAAAATTGGGTATTGGATCAAGCACGAATAACCCAACTAAGGAAAGACCTCACAGATTTAGGAAGGTTTCCACATGTTGATACCAAAGCTTATGAGTTTGCAGTACATTTTTTCCAAATTGTTTCTGATTTTCAGGACAAAGGGAATATTAGAAATGCACCTACTGAAATCTCAAAAGAGCAAACAATTCTGAATACACACATCAATAATTCAGGACGCCGCGAATATGGTATTAACCGTACCAAATATGGTGAGATGGTAACTCTTGATAATACATATTGGGGCGAAATCTTCCAACTGTCTACAAAAACAGGCAGATATTGGATAGATAACCCTTCTGCATATCCAGAGTTCGCTGAAAGATGGCTAAAAAATCCATCTAAATATGAAGCTAATCCATCTACCTGCAAAGTAATTGCAGATTTCCAAATCAAACCCTTTGTGCAAAGTCATTTGCCAAAGATGTTGGAACTCTGTGACACATTGCTTGCCACAGCATAAAAACCACTAAAGTAATATCAAACACTTCTCAATTGAGAAATGTTTGATATTTTTATATATAAAATTATTATAAAAAATGTAAGAAATTACAATCATACTTATCTAAATAATATATTTTTCATATTACTTTATAGAAAAATATATTATTCTATATTAAAAAGAGACAAGAAATTCAATGTTGAATCTCTTGTCTCAATGGTTTCTGAAGAATCAGATTCTTCAGAAACCAACACCATTTGGTATAGGTTTCCATACTCAGATGCAGAAGTATGTGCACTAAACAGGTCATAACCTTTGCTTGCAATTTCATTAGCAGCTGCTTCTGCCTCATTGGTATCAACATGCTCTATGATGATTTCCTCTGAGTATGTTCTTTCCCGATTTTTCTTTTTAGCCATAATGTTCCCCCCTTTGCCTTATTGGCGATGTTTTATACTACTTTTACTCAAATTAATTAAATTACTCTCTAATTATACTATATTCTACCATAGAAATCAAATATTATGTTGCACATTTTTTGTAAAAGCTAAGTAAACAAGAAAAACTTGAATAAAATAAAAATCCTTATAAGTATTTAAACTTTAAGGATTTTTTGATTTTTCTTGGTGGGCAGGGAAGGATTCGAACCTTCGTACTCGTAGAGAACAGATTTACAGTCTGCCGCCTTTAACCACTCGGCCACCTACCCATATTAAATTAAATATAAAAAAAATGGTGCTCCCTCAAGGACTTGAACCTTGGACCTACCGGTTATGAGCCGGTTGCTCTAACCAACTGAGCTAAGGGAGCATCTTTGTCCTATACTTTCGACGAAATTTAGTATACTAAATTTTTTTTACTATGTCAATACTTATTACAATTTTTTTCTTGTTTTATCATCATTTTTTTAGTATACATTAATATTTAAAAATTTCATTTATACATAATAAAAGGACTATATTAATATAGTCCTTTTATTTATATATTGTAATATATTAAATACTATTCTCCTCTTCCTTCTGGAAGTCCTGGTACATCTAACACTACTTTTATACTCATTACATATGATATAGCTCTTACTAATTTCAATTTTTTGATTCTTTGCCATAATGTTGGTTTAACTTCAAATGTTTCTGGAGTATATGTTTCAACTGTTTCTGCTTCTTGAACAGTTTCTTCAACATAATTTTGCACTGAATCTTCTAATGGTGTAGGAATTGATTTTAATGCATCTGCTATTTCAATACCAATATAACTTAAAGCTTTTGATCTATCTTCAATTCTTTCCATATCAATTTCAATATGTAAGTTTGCTTCTAAATTTGCCACTCTAGCTTCTATTAATTTCATAGCATCTAAGTAATTTTGAGAAGTTTTACTTCTACCTCTTCCCACTATCCCTAATGTTTCTATTATATCATCATCAAAATCTTTTTCTGCTGCTTTTACAACATCTTTCCAATTTTTTTCTTTTTTATTAACTATATCCAATATTTGTTTTAAATTTGCACTTAAATTTATATTTGTTTCTCTTTGCCTTATAAGACCTTCAATTTGTTTTGTATTTTCTTCAAATTGATTTGTTGCAAATTCAACTAACCCATAAGCTGCCTTGTATACACTATTAGGGAAATTTTTCTTTTTTGGATACTCTATTAAGTACATTTTAATAGACTCAATTAGATCTTTAAAATAACTATCTTCCTCCAATTGAACTATTTGTTTCTTACTTTTTGGATTTATCATTTTTTGTATTTTATCAATATTTGATAACATTTTTTCTTCCGTGATTACCATTCTCACGTTTACTATGCCAAATCTAGACATGTAAACACCCCTCCTTTATCCTACGTATTGTTGCTTTTCATATTATACATGTTTCTACAACAAACTACAATAGGTATTATTATTTTTTATATTACATTTTTATTACAATAATATTACAGAATTATTACATTACTTTTTTAATCCTTCTATTATAGAACTTTCTAGCTCTGTATACATTTTTTGAATATCAATATTTTTTTCTGTTTTTAATTTATATATTAAACATGAACAAGTTAAACCAAATATCCCAGAAGCAACAACCTCAGGATCTCCTTCAAGTATTTCTCCCTTATCCATACCTTCTTTTATTATATTTTCAATTGTTTTTACATATTCAAAAACATATTTTCTACATTTGCTGTTTCTTTCTTCTGTTCCCCATATTTGACTAAGTACAATTGTTAGTAAACTTTCATATTTGACTAATACTTTTATTTGAATTAATATCACTGCTTTTATTTTATCTATATAATTACTAACTTTATCTGTTTTTATTTCAATACTATTTTTAAGAAGCTTCATACCTTCTTCTACTAAGAAATTAAAAATCTCTTCTTTACTAGAAAAATGATAATACAAAGTACCCTTAGCAACTCCCACTGTTGCAGTAATTTCTTCAACACTTGTTGCTTCATAACCTTTTTCTGCAAACAGTTTCATAGAAGTTTCAAAAATTTTTCTTTTAGTCTTGTTCATCTATTTCTCCTATATTTGAAATTTATTATTTGTATTATACAAATAATAAAAAAAATATGCAAGCATTTTTGCATATTTTTAAATAACTTTCTCTACGGATAATACACTTCTATCATTTTTGGTACTTCTTAATTTTTCTATTAGCTCAAATTTTCCTTTACCTCTAACTGTTATTTTATCACCAATTTTCAACATTTTTGAACATTTATCTTCAACCTTAAAATTAACAAATACTCTTTCTTGATTAATTATTTCTATAGACTTATTTCTTGATATTTTTAATAATCCTGATATAATTCCATCTAACCTTAGGGAATTAACTATTATTTCAATTTTCTCTTTCTTAATATCTATTTTTTTCAATTTTTCCAAATCATTTATTATACTAATATCTGATTTTCTAAATCTAATTAATGATCCTAAGTTTTGTATCAAATATTCAGAAATATCTTTTTTTACAATTATATCTGCTCCAGTATCATCAACTACTATATCACCTATCTTTTCTCTTTTTATTCCTAATTTCATTAATCCTCCAAGATAGTTTTTATGTGTATATCCTTTTTCTAAATTTTTAGGCACTACTATTCTAACTATTTCTATTATATTACTTTCTTTTATAGTATCTGTTAAAACAATTTCTTCAAATCCTTTAAACTTATTTGGATATATTATAAGAATCTTTCTTTCTGTTTTTTCATTTCCTCCATATAATATATATTCTTTAAATTTAACATATTTCAAAACATTTACTACAATTTCTTGTTCATACATATTCAAAAAATCTGTATATTCTATCTTATTTCTTTTTTCCACTAACTCTACTTTATCTATTATTTTTGAAACTAAAAACTTTTCTTCTTGTTGTGCATATTTATTTAACAAGTCTTTTTTATTCATTATATTTTCTCCATAATATTTTTCTTACAATATTTCACTATACTTTCTTTATCTAAGCCATATATTTTTTCTATCTCATCCACAGTACCTTGTTTTATATATTCTTGTGGATATCCAAAACTCTTTATTTTTACATTTTCTATTTTTTCTTTTTCTACCACTTCTGTGATACTAGTTGCTAATCCTCCTTTTTTAATGTTATCTTCTATTGTAATTACATTATTAGTTTTATTTATAGATTTCATAATTGTTTTTGTATCTAGTGGATTTAAAAACCTTATATTTATAATTTCTGCATATATATCTTCTTTTTCCAATTCTTTTGCCACTTCCATTGCTCTTGATACCATCTTTCCTATGGCTAAAATAGTTATATCTGTTCCTTCTTTTATCTTTTCTGCTTTTCCTTCTTCTATTAATTCATGAACATCAAATTTAAATTCTGCTTCTCCTCCTCTTGGATATCTAATAGCTATTGGAGAATTTGCATTTACACTATATTCTAGCATTTGCTCTAATTCTTCAAAATCTTTTGGTGCTAATATATTAAGATTTGGTATTATATTTAAAAATGATAAATCAAAAACTCCTTGATGTGTCTCACCATCACTACCTACTACTCCAGCTCTATCAAAACATAATACTATAGGAAGCTTTTGCATACAAATATCATGTATTATTTGATCATATGCTCTTTGAAAAAAAGAAGAATATATTGGCACTACTGGTATCATTCCATTTTTAGCCATACCTGCAGCCATACTAATAGCATGTCCTTCAGCTATTCCTACATCGAAAAATCTATTTGGAAATTTAGATGAAAAATTAGTAAGTCCAGTTCCATCTCTCATAGATGCAGTTACAGCTACTATTTTTTCATTCTTTTTTGCCAACTCTACTAATTTATTACCAAATATTTTTGAATAATCATCAATATCTTTTTTTATTCTTTTTCCTGTTTCTATATTAAAAGGTGCTGTACCATGAAATGCTCCTGGATTTTCTTCTGCAAATTTATATCCTTTACCTTTTTTAGTTACAATATGTATTAAAACTGGTCCATCTATATTTTTACTTATTTTAATTATTCTTTCTAATTTTTCTATATTATGACCATCTATTGGACCAAAATATCTAAAACCCATGTCTTCAAAAAGCATATTTGGTATCAATAATTGTTTTATACTATATTTCAATTTCCTAACTGATTTAACTATATGTTTACCTATAAATGGTATTTTATTAACTATATTTTTAACCAAATTGTTTGATCTTGTATATACTTTTCTTGTTCTTATTTTACCTAATGCTAATGGTATTCCACCTACATTTTTTGATATACTCATTTCGTTATCATTTAAAATAATTATTAGTTTTGCATCTGAATTTCCAGCATCATTTAACGCTTCTAATGCTGTTCCACCTGTTAAAGATCCATCACCAATTACAGCCACTATATTACTGTTTTCTTTTTTTATATCTCTTGCTCTTGCCATTCCTAGTGCTGCTGATATTGATGTACTACTATGTCCTGTGTTAAAACAATCACATTCTGACTCTTCTGTTTTAGGAAAACCAGATATTCCTCCTAATTTTCTTAACATCTTTATTTTTTCTTTTCTACCTGTCAATATTTTATGTATATATGTCTGATGACCAACATCCCAAATAATTTTATCATTTGGAACATCAAGAACACTATGTAGAGCTATTGTTAATTCTACAACACCTAAATTAGAAGCTAAATGCCCACCTGTTTTAGAAACTATGTCTATAACATAGTCTCTAAGTTCTTTAGATAATTCTTCTTTTTCATTATATTTTAATTTTTTTAGATCTTTTACTGTATTTATATTATCTAATCTTTTATACATCTTTTTACCTTCTTTTTATCTCATTATATCTTTACTCTTTATTATGCCATTAATATTAATAAAAGAAATGACATTATAGGAACTGTTATATTATCTGTACCTTTTATAGAAACTGCTTCTACCACTGTTAATATAGCACCTATTAATATAGCTTTTAAACACCAAGCTGTTACACCAAGATATGCAAATAAAATACCTACAATTACATATGTTACCAAAAACATTGTTGCCGACCCTACAAGAGTTTTTGTTGTTCCACCCACTTTATATTCTTTACTCTTTATAGCTTTTCCAAATACAGCAGCAAAACCATCTCCATATCCCATAATTAATATACTAGCTAAACCAAGTTCTGTTCTTTTAAAAATTCCAAATGTCAATATTACTAATATTAATAATGATAGAGCATAATATACTGTACCTAATCCATCTTTTTTATCTTCTGTTCTCTCCATAACAGAAATTATATCTTTCTTATATGATAACCAATTTATTATTACAAAACTTATTGGTCCTATAGCTGCCCAAATTGGATCTTTAAAAAACCACATTGCTATAAACCACCAATTTGAAAGCATTATATGTATAAATTTTCTACTAGCTTCTTTTCCTAGTTTTTCAAAAAATTTTGCTACAAATATTACTAGAAAAATAAACAAATATGATACTAGTAATCCTATTATATTTTCCATTTTAAAAATACCCCTCAATATCTCAAAATTTATATTCTTTATTTTATTGAAACATACTATATCATATTTATTCATTTTTTTCTATAGTTTTACATTTTTACCATCATACCTTCATTTTATTACATTATATTTTTCTACTTTTTGTATTTTCATTTTTCTTTTTCAAATTTTCCATATCTAAGTACCAAAATACTACAAAAAATACTATTTTTTTATTTACAAATCTATCTGATTAATATACAATATCAACAGTAATATTAATTAATATATAAAGGTGGCAAAATATGCATAAAATCATATCATACTCTGAAGAAAACACAAAAAAAATAGCAAATAATTTAGCTAAAAAATTAAAACTTGGTGATGTTATAGTTTTATCTGGTGACTTAGGTTCTGGAAAAACAAAATTCACTGAAGGAATCTTATCATATTTTAAACTTGAAAAAGAAATTTCAAGTCCAACTTTTACTATAGTTAATGAACATAATTCAAAAAATATAAATATTTATCATTTTGATGTATATAGATTAGCAGGCATTGATGAATTTTATGCCATTGGTGGTGAAGAATACTTTTCTAAAGGAATTTGTATAATTGAATGGGGAGAAATAATTACTGATGCACTACCAGACAATTATTTAAAAATTAATTTTAGTAAAGATTTAAATGATGAAAATATTAGAATTTTAAATTTTGAATTTCATGGTGATACTTTAAAGGAGAGAATAAATATTGAAAATATTAAGTGTTGATACTTCTAGTAACATATGCTCTATTGCAATTTTAGAAAATGATAAATTATTATATGAAAAATCTATTAATAGTGGATTAACACATTCTGAAAAATTAATGCCAATGATTAATGAAGGATTTAATAGTGTTTCTATTAATATAAATGATATTGATATCTTTGCTTGTTCAAAAGGACCTGGTTCTTTTACAGGTATACGAATTGGAATTGCTACCATCAAATCTTTTACTGATGTTTTTAATAAACCTTCTATTGGAATTACTTCATTAGAAAGTTTAGCACATAATATAAAAAATGAAGGTATAATATGTTCTTTAATAGATGCAAAAAATAATAATATATATGGTGGAATTTTCAAACTAGAAAACAATAAATATACTTTAATAAATGAATACATTGCAGACACTATTGATAATACATTAGAAAAATTAAAAGAAATTATTAATTCTAATAACATTGATGAGCTAAAAACATTATATTTTGTAGGTGATGGTTCTGACATTTATAAAAATGAAATAACTTCAAAGTTTAATAATGCTATATTAGCAAATGAAGAACAAAATAAATTAAATGCAACTAATATTGCATTAATTGCTTCAAATTATTTTTCACAAATTAATAATGGAGATACTACTTTATACAATAAAGATATTTCATTTTCACCATTGTATTTAAGAAAATCTCAAGCTGAAAGAATGTTAGATATGAAAAAAAATCAAGTATAAAAAATAGAAATAGAAATTATATAAAAAAGGATATTATATGGAAATAGTTTTAAATAAAATGTCAATTCAAGATCTTAATAATATAAAAGATTCTCTATATGATGATTTTGATGATTATTGGAGTTTTGATATTTTTGGAAAGGAACTTAATAATCCTAACTCTCTATATATAATTGCAAAACATAATAATGATATAGTTGGTTTTGGTGGAATTTGGAACTCTGTTGACCAAATGCATATAACCAATATAGTTACAAAAAAAAATTGCAGAAAATTAGGGATAGCAAATAAGATTTTGGAAAAACTTATTGATATATCAAAAAAAGAAAATTTTTCTTCTATTACATTAGAAGTTAATTGTAATAACTATTCTGCTATACAATTATATAAAAAACATAACTTTAAACATATTGGTACAAGACCTAAATATTATAACCATACAGACAATGCTTTTATAATGACATTACTTTTATAAATAATATTCAATATAAAAAATACATAAGTATACTAATACACAAAAAGAAAGAGGTAAAAACAAATGAAAAAAAATGAACTAAATTACAAAGATTTAAAAATTGTATGTAATCCAGATGTTTTTGAACATGATACAACTGAAGAATATGACTTAATTAATAGTGGTATAGGACAAGATAGAGGTATTAAAGCATTAGAATTTGGTATTAATATTTCTGCAAAAGGATATAATCTATATCTTGAAGGGCCTAGTGGTGTTGGTAAAACAATGTATACTAAACACTATTTAGATAAAATAGCCAAAAAGAAAAAAGCACCTCTTGATTGGTGTTATATATATAATTTTGAAAAGCCTAATGAACCTATTGCTGTTTCTCTTCAAAATGGACAAGGAAAAGAGTTTAAAGAAGCAGTAGATAGTTTTATAAAAGATATAAAATTAGATATTAAAAATACTTTTAATAATGATGATTTTGAAAAAGAAAAAACTTTAATTAAACAAGAATTTGAAGAAAAACGTTCTTCTTTAATGGAAAAATTAAATAAAGAATCTATTAAACATGGATTCCAAGTTAAAACTGCTCAAAATGGTATTTATATGATGCCTGTTATTGATGGTAAAGCAATAGAAGAAGATGAATTTGAAAAACTTGATGAGAAAGTAAAAAAAGAATTTGAAGATAAATCTAGTATTGTTCAACAACAAATAATTGAAGTTATAAGTGAAATAAAAAAAGTAGAAAAAGCTGCTGACAAAAAAGTGGAAGAATGGCAGTCAAATATAGCATTATTAACAATTAATGTTCATATAAATACGTTAAAAGCAAAATTTAAAAAGAATAAGAAAATAACTACATTTTTAAACGATATAAAAATGGACATATTAAAAAATTTATCTAATTTTATAACAGAAGAAAAAGTGGATAGTAAAAACCCAGGACCAAGACCAGATTCAATCTCACCTTGGTTAAATTACAGAGTAAATCTATTTATTGATAATAGTCATGTAGATGGAGCTCCTGTAATAATGGATTCAAACTATTCTTATCAAAATATTTTTGGTAAACTTGAATATGAAAACTATTTTGGTGCACTAAAAACAGATCATACTATGTTAAAACCTGGTTTGCTTCATACTGCTAATGGTGGATATATAATGCTACAAGCAGAAGATCTTTTAGCAAATCCTATGTGTTATGATAGTTTAAAAAAGGCATTAAAAGTAAAAGAAATAAATATTGAAAATCAAGCTGAACAACGTACTAATATGGTAATGGTATCATTAAAACCTGAACCAATTCCACTTGATTTAAAAGTTATATTAGTAGGTGGTAGCAATATATATCATACTCTTTTATCTTTAGATAAAGATTTTAGAAAGTTATTTAAAATAAAAGTTGAGTTTGAAGAAGATGCACCTCGTACTAATGAAAATATAAATAAACTTGCAAGATTTGCACACAGTTTTTGTGAAAAAGAAGAATTATTACATCTTGACAGATCTGGTATGGCAAGACTTATAGATTATGCATCAAAATTAGCTGATGATAAAGAAAAACTATCTACTAGATTTAATGATTTATCACAAATAATAGGTGAAGCTGCTACTTGGGCTACTTTATCAAAATCTAAATATATAACTAGTAAATATATTAAAAAAGCTTTAGAAGAACAAGTAGAAAGAGTTAAAAAATATGATGGAAAATATATGGAAATGATTAGAGATAACACTCTACTTATTAATACATCAGGATCTGAATCAGGACAAATAAATGGACTAACTGTTATGACAATTGGAGACTATACGTTTGGAAAACCTGTAAAAATAACTGCTAATACTTATGTTGGAAAAAATGGTATTATAAATGTTGAAAGAGAAGTAGCATTATCTGGTTCTTCACACTCTAAAGGTGTACTTATTTTATCTGGATACTTAGGAGAAATGTTTGCACAAGATATACCTCTTTCATTAACAGCTAGTATATGTTTTGAACAATTATATAATGGTGTAGATGGTGATAGTGCATCTAGTACAGAATTATATGCTCTTTTATCTAGTTTATCAGGTGTTCCAATAAACCAAGGTATTGCTGTTACAGGATCAGTAAATCAAAAAGGTGAAATACAACCAATTGGTGGAGTTAATGAAAAAATAGAAGGATTCTTCCAAATATGTAAATTAAGAGGTTTAGATGGAAATCATGGAGTAATAATTCCTATACAAAATGTTAAAAACCTACATTTGTCTGATGAAATTATAGAAGCTGTTAAAAGCAAAAAATTCCACGTTTACTCTGTTTCAACTATAGATGAGGGAATTGAAATACTAACAGGAGTACCTGCTGGTAAAAAAGATAAAAATGGTAAATTCACTCCTGGTACAATAAACCATTTAGTATATGAAAAACTAAAAGGATATTCAAAAATAAGTGAAAAAAACACAAATAAATAAACAGTACAAAAGACTAAAAATTATTAATTGTCTTAATCATTAATAATTAAAAAGTGTATAATAAACAATATATACTATATGTTGTTTGTCAAAATAAAAAGCTTACTATATTTTATAGTAAGCTTTTTAAATATTTCTATTTTATTATATTATATTCTATTCTATTCTTCTTTTTTATCAGTTTTAGACTCTTCTTTATCTTCTTCTTGTTTTTCATTTTCTGTTACTTCTTTTTTGTCTTCAACTTTTTCTTCAGAAACTGTATCAACAACTTCTTCTACCACAACTTCTGTAGTTTCAATTGCTGCTCCTTCTTCTTTAGTTGTATCTTCTTCTATTATAGTTTCTACTGCAACTACTTCTTTTACTTCTTCTATAGGTTCTTCTACTATTTCTTCTTTTAAAATTATTTCTTTATCTTCTATTCTAGCACCTATTTTTTCTTTTGTTTTAGCTGCTTTACCTATTCTATCTCTTAGATAGTATAATTTAGCACGTCTAGCTTTACCTACTCTTACTAATTCTACTTTTTCTACTAATGGTGAATGAATTAAGAATGTTTTTTCTACACCAATACCATAAGAAATTCTTCTTACTGTGAATGTTGCATTTGATCCTCCACCTTGTTTCTTTATAATGATTCCTTCAAACACTTGGATTCTTTGTCTATTTCCTTCTTTTATCTTTTGGTGAACTTTTACAGTATCTCCAACTTTAAGAGCTGGTATTTTGTTTTTAAGTTGTTCATGTTCAATTGATTTTATGATATCCATCATTTTTTCCTCCTTCTTTTAAGATTATTATCTTATTTTAGCTACTCGCTTAGATTTTCTTTTTCCTTTTTTATATTATTCAAAACTTCTTTATCTTCTTTTGATAATTCTAAATTTTCAAAAATTTCTTTTCTTTTAACATATGTATTTTCTAAAGATTTTCTTCTTCTCCAATTATATATGTTTTTATGATTACCTGATAATAATACATCAGGGACTTTTTTATCTAAGAATTTATCAGGTCTAGTATATTGAGGATATTCTAACAATCCAATTGAAAAAGATTCTTCTTCAATTGAATCTTTTGTTATTACACCTTCTACATTTCTTGATATACTATCTATCAAAACCATTGCTGGAATTTCTCCACCTGTTAATATATAATCTCCTATTGATATTTCTTCTGTCACTATTTCATCAATTACTCTCTGATCTATTCCTTCATAATGTCCACATATTAATATTAGATGTTCTTCTTTAGATAATTCTTGTACTTTTTTTTGATTTAGAACTTTTCCTTGTGGTGATAAATATATAACTTTTGCATTTTTATTATCTATTGATTTATATGCATCATATACTACAGTTGGCATAATTACCATTCCTGCTCCACCACCATATGGAGTATCATCAACTTTTTTGTGTTTATCTTTTGAAAAATCTCTAATATTTATTAAATTAATATCTATTAGTCCTTTTTCTTTTGCTCTTCCAACTATGCTTTGTTTTATACCTTCAAACATATCTGGAAAAAGAGTAAGCACATCAAACTTCATATTTCCTCCTAAATTAATCCTTTTAATAGATTAACTATTACTTTCTTATTTTCTAAATCTACTTGTTTTACAACTTTAGATATTGCTGGTAATAATATTTGTTTTCCTGAATTATCTTTTATAGCATATACATCATTACTTTTTCCTGTTTGAAAAACATCTACTATTTTTCCAAGAAATACATTTTCAATTGTATATACTTCTAATCCCATTAAATCAGCTATAAAATACATATCTTTTTGAAGCTTTATAGAATCTTTTCTATTTATTTTTATGTATTTATCTCTATATTTTTCAGCTTCTTCTATTGTATCAATATTTTTCAGTTTTAATAGAACTTGTTTCTTTATATATGAAACTTTTTCTATATAAACTTCTACCAATTCATTTTCAAACTCTATATATATTGATTTTAAATCTTCAAATCTAGTTATATCATCTGTAAAAGGATTTACTTTTACTACACCCTTTATTCCATTTGTATTAACTATTTGTCCAATCTCTATATACTCTTCCATTACCAACACCTAATTCTTATCAATAAATTCTACTGTTACTTTTTTATGTTCTTTACTTGCAATTGCTCTTAACAATGTTCTTATTGATTTTGCTACTCTTCCTTGTTTTCCAATTACTTTTCCCATATCTGATTCAGATACTTTTATTTCAAATACTATACCATTTTCATTATCTACTTGGTTTATTAAAACTTCATTTTGATTTTCTACAAGGCTTTTTATTACTATTTCTAATATTTCTTTCATTTCTTGAGTATCCTCCTTTTGGTTAAATACTTCCCCTATTTAATGTTATACATTAAATAATTAAATGTTTTTTATCAATTGTTTTACTGAATCTGTTGGTTTTGCACCATTTTTTATCCATTTTTCAACTTTTTCTTTATCAACATTTATTGTAGATGGTTCTGTCATTGGATCATATGTTCCAATTTTTTCAATTATTTTTCCATCTCTTGGTGATCTAGAATCAGCAACAACAATATGATAGAATGGAGCTTTTTTAGCACCTACTCTTTTAAGTCTTATTTTTACCATATTTTCACCTCCTAAAGTATTTATATATATTTTAATATTAATAACATAATTTATTACATCTTAAAGTTTTTAAAATCCTCTGGATTTATCCCTTTAAGCATGTTTTTCATTCCTTTTCCATTTTGCATTTTTTTTATCATTTTTTGTGTTTGTTCAAATGAATTAATAAATTTATTTATATCTTGCACTGTTGTACCACTACCTGCTGCTATCCTTCTTCTTCTACTGGCATTTAATAATCTAGTATCAACTTTTTCTTGTTTTGTCATTGAACATATTATTGATTCTATTTTTACAAATTCATTATCATCTATCTTTATATCCTTGAATTGATTCATTCCTGGTATCATTTTTAATAAGGATGAAAAAGATCCCATCTTTTTCATTTGTCTTATTTGTGCCAAATAATCATCTAAATCCAATTCCTTTTTATTAAGTTGTTTTTCTAATTTTAATGCTTCTTCTTCATCAAAAGCTTCTTCTGCCTTTTCTATTATTGATAAAATATCACCCATTCCAAGGATTCTTGAAGCCATTCTTTCTGGACTAAATACTTCTATATCACTAAGTTTTTCTCCTGTTGCTGCAAACTTTATAGGTCTTCCTGTAACTTTCTTAACTGAAAGTGCTGCTCCACCACGAGTATCACCATCTAATTTAGTAAGTATAACTCCATCTATTCCTAATTCTTTATTAAAACTTTCTGCAACATTTACTGCATCTTGTCCTGTCATTGAATCTACTACCAAAAGAATTTCATGTGGCTTTACATTAGCTTTAAGATTTTTAAGCTCATCCATTAATTCTTCATCTATATGTAATCTACCTGCTGTATCTATAATCACTACATCATTTAGTTTTGACATAGCTACACTCATTGCTTGTTTAGCTATTTGTACTACATCTTTTGAATTTTCATTACTGTATACTGGTATATTTAATTGTGTACCAACTACTTGTAATTGTTTTATAGCTGCTGGTCTATATACATCACATGCTACAAGTAAAGGGTTCTTTCCTTGTTTTCTCAATATATTAGATAGCTTTCCGACAAGTTGTTGTTTTACCAGAACCTTGTAGTCCCACAAGCATAATTACTGTTGGTGGATTAGGTGTAAAATTTATATTGCTTTGTGTTCCTCCTAATAATTCCACTAATTCATCTTTTACTATTTTTACTACTTGTTGACCTGGTGTTAAAGATTTTAATACATCTTGACCAAGAGATTTCTCTTGAACTGTGTTTATAAACTCTTTTACTATTTTAAAATTAACATCCGCTTCTAAAAGTGCTAATTTTACTTCTCTTAACATTTCTTTTAGATCAGTTTCTGTAATTCTTGCTTTTCCTTTAATTCTTCTTGTTATATCTTGAAGTTTTGAAGATAATCCCTCAAAAGCCATATTATCCTCCTTCTATTAAACTAAACAATTTAATTCTTTTCTTACATTATCTAATATCTTAGAAATCTGTTTATCAGAATCGCCTGTATTAATTTTAGCAATCTCAGATAGAACATATACTATCTTCTCTTCTTGATTAAGCATTCTTTTCATAAAACCTAACTTTTCTTCATATTCGAAAAGTTTCTTTTCCCCCTTTTTTATATTATCTCTTACTGCCTGCCTAGTTATATTATTATTTTCTGCTATTTCAGACAAAGATAAATCATTGTTATAGTAGTCATCTATAAGTTCAAATTGTTTTTCAGTTAAAAGTTTGCCATACATTTGGCACAACATACTTACCTTCACATTTTTTTCCATATTACTACCTCTTTTTTGTAATGCTAATATACTTTACACCATTTCAACTCATTTGTCAATACAAATAGCAAAAATATGCTATTTATTTAAAGAATTATATATGTATTTTATGTAAATCATGGTATAATATATAGTATAAAAAATTTTAGGAGGCTTCAACATGATGATATTAACAGCAATGATGATCAAAATATCTGTATTACCTTTAATTTCAGATATTTTACTAATCCTTACTGATCTATTTGGAAGTATTATTTTAATATGTGTTGCTATTTCAATACTTCTTTCAATAGTAGGGCTAAAAGTAAAAACAAATATTGGTGCAGAAATTTTACGGAATTTCTTTAAACTAATAGGATTTTTACTTCGTAATTTATTTTCTTTTTTTATCTGGTTTGGTAAAAGAATTAAATGGTTAATGGAAAAAACTTTCAAAGGTGTAAAAGAAAGTCTAGAAACAAAACTTTCTGGATGGTTATCTACACTTTTGGCATCGGTAGCTACTATAATAGTTTTTATATTAATAATTTAAAACTATTAACCTCAAAAAAATGGATATATTAATCCATTTTTTATTGCTTTTATACAATTATTCTTAATTATTTATTTTTTTAAACAACCAAAATCCTGCAGAATTACCTTTTCCATGCTTCTTCATGGCTTTTAACAATTTCTCTAATGGTATTTTTTCGTAATCTCTTTTAGTAGATACTTCAAGTAATGTAACTACTTCATTTTCATAGTCATCAACTACTATAACATGACCCCAATCTGCATGAGGTGCATCATATAATGTAGCACAATGTACACAAACAATTATATCATTTTCTTTATTATTAATTAAAAATTGATTTGCTTCATTATAATCTTCAATATAATAATATTCATATACAAGTGGGATATTATTTTTTTCAAAAAATTTGTTAAGTGAATATTCTTCTTTTTTTATTTGTGTACCATAACCAGCATTTGGTTTTTCACCTGTTCTAACTTTATTAAATAAGTGTCTATCTTCTTCTGGAACTATTAAACCTAAATCATAACCTATCTCTTCTTGGCTTTTATATTCAATATTATTTCTCTTTAAAATCATTTGTAAACAAGCAGGAACACAACAATATCTTTGTTGAATTATTTTTTCATATTTCATTTTTATCTCCTTACTAATTTTTTATATACTTCACTAATTTTCAATAATTTATAACTTATTCAGTTTTAGAATTTAATAGCTCAGTCTCTAATTTTTCTTTAAACTCACTATTCAATAAGTGTTCTAAAGGAAGAAACCTTTCTTCAGGTAATGTTTCAACGTCTAACCAATACCATCCACTGCACTTATTTGGCTCCAAAAGTTCAGGTTCACCAGTAGGACAATCAGCAACAACAAATATAGTAATATAATGTTTATTCTCCTTTTTGAAAATATCATTTGTTATTCCCAGTAACCTAAGATTACTTATTTCTAACCCTGTTTCTTCCAAAGTTTCTCTAATTGCTGTTTCATTCCAACTTTCTCCAAACTCCATATGTCCACCTGGAAAAGAATATGTATTATCTCCATGACTATTTAAACGTTTTCCTATTAGAAATTTTCCATTTCTTATAACACAAACTCCAACACCAACTCTTACTTCTTTACTTTCCATTCTTAACACCTCTAATAATTATATGATTTTTCTATTTTTTATTATGTTATATTTTCCTTGAATTTTTATTATTTTATTTTTTTAAAACTATCTATCATAGTTTTTATATCTATATTTTCTAATTCTTCAAAAATAGAATAATATAACACATTACTTGTTAAAAATGATCCAAGTTCACTAGCATGCCTACCATCATCAGCAAATAATTCAATATTTGGATCATTAACTATAGCCTTATTCCAATAATCTCCAACAGGAGCTAACATTGAATTTGTTTTAGATGCCACATTTCTATATGCCAAACTCATTTTTTCTTGGTTTTGTATATTTATTTTTTCTTCCCAAGTCATATACAAAACTGTTCTAGCTTCTATTTCATCAATATATTTTTTAATTTTTTTTACACCACTTAGAAGATTTTCTTCTCCAACAAAAGGATGTGCTGCATCTTGTAGCACAACATAATCATATTCACCATACAAGATATTAAAACGGATTTCTGGTTCATCACTATGCCATAAAAGAGTCTTGCCTCCATGAGTTAACATTGTTACATCAACTTCTATTCTATTTTCATTACATTTATTTTTAAACATCATTACCATATCATTATAATATGTATGGCTATTACCTATAAATAAAACCTTTACCACTTTGTACCTCCATTTGTTTTACAATTTAAATCTATTTTTTCTCATTTTTAGAGCTATTATATCATAAATGACACAATAGCTCTAAAAATTATATAATATATTTTAAAATATATTTTGAATCTTTACAGTATATTTGTCTTTTATATGTTGCAAAACAAATATACATCTATCCAAATATGCTATACAATCATCTATTTGTTTTGTATCTATATTTCCTTTTAGTCCTGCTAATTCAATTTCTACTTTATCTAATTCAGTATGTTCTATAAAAAAAGCTAATTTAAATTGTGCATTACTCCAACGCTTATATATTTCATCAATATCTTTCTTAAAAATATCATTATCACTTTTATTTTCATTATCTATTAATGCTTCTCTTAAAGTTAGTAAATCTTTTACAATATTATCACTAACTTCTTTAGTATATTTATATGTTAAATGATTACCTACAAATATCATTAAAATTATTAATAAACATATACATATTTCTTTAAACATTTTTATCCTTTCTAAAAACAACAGATCATTAAATATCATTAATACTTTTTATTATTTTATGTCTTTGTTTTTTTCTGACAAAACATTTGACCTTTTCCATCCAATGTAGCTACTAATGCTTCTTCAGGTTTCATTTTAAATTTTTTCATTTCTTTTTTTAGCCAATTATATTCTTTTCCCAGTGCTTTTAAATTTTCATACATTATAACTCCATCTATAACTAGATCATATGGTATTCCTTCATAATCTGGCATAATATCAAAATCTGCAGGTATTGTATTTCTTTTGTCTGGCTTTTGTATAACTGTTATTTGTCCACTTGTTTCTAATATTGCATATTCAACATCACCTAGATTAAAAACATTATTTCCTCTTAGTCTTTCTTCTAATTCATTAATTGTAAATCTTTCTTTTTTCAATACTTCTTCATTTATTTTTCCTCTATATACTAATATAGCTGGTTTACCACATATAATTTTTCTAAAATTTATACTTTTAAGATTTAAAATTGAAATTGATAAATGCATTAACAATAACCCTAAAATTGGTATTATTCCATTAGATATTGGTATTCCTGTTTCAGCCATTGGTATGGTTGCCAAATCTGCTATCATAATTGATATTGCAAGTTCAAATGGTTGAAGTTGACCTATTTCTCTTTTTCCCATAAATCTCATAACTATTAAAACTAATATGTATAATATTATAGTTCTTAAAAAAGTTATTAACATTCTTTATATTCTCCAATCTGTTTGTTTTTTCTATTTAATTTTTTATTATTTTTTAAATATTTTTCAAATTTTATGTATGATTATTTTTTACAATTACAAATAAAATATACATATAGAATAGATTTTTGAATAATAATTTTCTTTTGGCAAATAATAATGATATAAAACCATAAAAAAACATGATTTTTTTAATTTAAGGAGGGTTTTAATTATGTCAGATACTAGTTCAAAAACTAGAAGTAACAATGCTAGTACTTTTAGTCAAATAGTATGGAGACTTGTAACATCTGCAGTTGTTCTTGCAATTACTGCATTTTTTACACCTGGTTTTCATATAAATAACATGTGGACTTTAGCAGTTGCTGCAATAGTTTTAACAGTTATTGACTATTTAATAGTCAAATTTACTGGACTACATGCTAGTAGTTTTGGTAAAGGTTTTGTAGGCTTTGTTCTTGCTGTTGCAACTTTATATGTAACTCAATTCTTTGTTGCAGGCTATACTGTTTCTTGGATGGCTGCAATAGTGGGTGCATTGATCTATGGTGTTATTGATTATTTTATACCTGGTGAACAAAACTTTTAATTATTGAAAACAATTAAAAAAGAGGATATTGCTATCCTCTTTTTTATTACATTTATTATTTATATTTTATATTTTTTTCTATCTGTTATACTTCTTTTCTCTATTTTATATGTGTTTACCAAACCAATAGTTATTATATAATTCTATAGCTGTTTGAGCACTATCTACACCTGTAGAATTTTTAGTTGGTGCAAAACTTTCTTCTCTTTTACCTCTTACTATTGTGATATTTTCAAATAATGAAAAACCATCAAAAATATATGCTTCAAATTTATATGCATTTGGTTTACTCGGTTTAATTAATTTTCCATTTTCATAATAATCTATTTTTTTAAAAGCCACATGATAAGGTAATTTATTAGTACAAATTTTCTTTATAGCTTCTATATTAAATAAATTACACATTATATGTGCTTCTCCATATATAAGTTCACCATCTTTATCAGTTTTTATTGCCTCTTCTTTTGGTAATTCTGTATACTCTATAACTGATGGTTTTCCATTTTTCTTACAAAAAGCTCCTACTTTTTCAAAAGGATCACATTTAACTATAGATTTTGAAGCAGCTAAGTTTTTTTGTGAAATAGTTGCCCCTACAAGTAATGGTTCTAATATTTGTAATAATGGATTATCAACAGCACATATATATACCCATTCTACACCTCTTTTTTCCATATCAGTTAATGCTCCTGATTTATATAGTGTTCTATATGTACTTCCATTACCATCTGAAGCCTCTTTTATCATATTGTTTTCATCTAATAGCAATTTACCTTCTTTATTTATAATAGGTAATTTACCTTGTATAATAAACATTACACTTTCTTTAGGATATTCAAAATAATTATTGTTTTCAAAAAACTTTATTGTTTCTTCATTATTTTCATCACTAGTCATTATATACCAAGGTATAGTTGTTTCATATTTCTTGTTTGCTCTTTTTAATGTATCTATTATAATTTCAAATAAATATTTTGGTTTAGGCTTAATATCTAATATGTAAGTCCCTTTTGGTCCATCATGACCGAAGTCTTGTTCCTTGACCACCTGCCATTGTCACTACAGCATATTTTCCTTGTTTTATAATTTTGTTCCCTATATCTGTATATTTATTTTTTTCATCTATATTTAATTTATTTCCATCTATGTGTCCAATACTAGTAATTTTCTCTTCTTTTAACTCTTCTTTTTCTTTAGTACTTTCATATAATTTAAAAATTTGTTCAAAATCTATTTCTAATATTTGATTTATTAACTTTTCTTGCTTTTCTAAATCTAAGTCTTCTAAAACTTTAATTATATCTTCCTGATTATATTTTTTTAATATTTCTTTTGCTTTATTTAAATTATCAATCATACTCTTCCTCCCTTATATCAAGTTATACCATATAATATCACATTAAAAAAAGTTTAGCAAATTGATTATATTTAAATAATTTTTTTAGTTTTTTTATATATATTTGCATATCTTTTGATGGATTATAATATACATTAATTAAAGTAATTTTGTACAAACATTTTCTATAGAGGAGGTAAATTATAGATGGAAAATTTAAATGTATATCAAGATATTGCAAAACGTACAGATGGTGATATCTATGTAGGTGTGGTGGGTCCTGTTCGAACTGGTAAATCAACTTTTATAAAGAACTTTATGGATTTACTTGTTATTCCTAATATTAAAAATGAATATAAAAAAGAACGAGCAAGGGATGAACTTCCACAAAGTGCAGCTGGCAGAACAATTATGACTACTGAACCAAAATTTGTTCCAAATGAAGCTATTGAAATTACTGTTGGAGATAATTTGAAATTAAAAACACGTTTAGTTGATTGTGTTGGATATTTAGTGAATGATGCTCTAGGTTATTTAGAAGACGACATGCCAAGAATGGTAAAAACGCCTTGGTCTGAGGAAGAAATACCTTTTGAACTAGCTGCAGAAATAGGAACAAAAAAAGTAATAGATGAACACTCCACTATTGGAATTGTAATGACAACCGATGGAAGTTTTACTGATATACCAAGAGAAGATTATATTGAAGCAGAAGAACGAGTAGTTAATGAATTGAAAAACTTAAACAAACCTTTTGTAATTGTTTTAAATACTAATGAACCACATTCTGAATATATAAAAGAACTCTCTGCTAAGTTAGAAGAAAAATATGGTACAACAGTATTAGCAATTGATTGTTCAAATCTTACTCTTAATAATATTAATGATATATTCTCTAAAGTACTTTTTGAATTTCCTATTGAACAAATTAACTTAACATTTCCAAAATGGGTAGATGGATTAAATTTTGAAAACCAATTAAAAAAAGAATTGTTTTCTTCAATACAAAATTCATTTGAAAATGCTAAAATATTAAAACAGGTTGATGAATGTGTTAATTCTATTAGTGATACAGATATTGTTGAAATTGCAAGAATAAATGAAATACAATTAGGTACTGGTAGTATTGATGTAAGTATTGAACTTAAAGAAGAACTGTTTTATAAAGTACTAACTGATATTTCTGGAGTAACTATTGAAAATGAAGGAGACTTATTTTCAATTATTATTGAACTTGCAAGAACAAAAAAAGAATATGATAAAATTTCATATGCATTAGATGAAGTTAAAGCAAAAGGATATGGTATTGTTACTCCTTCTATGGAAGAATTACAACTTGATGAACCAGAAATGGTTAAACAAGGTTCTAGATTTGGTGTAAAATTAAAAGCAAAAGCTCCATCTATTCATATGATAAGAGCAGATATTGAAACTGAAGTTTCTCCTATAGTAGGAAGTGAAAAACAATCTGAAGAACTTGTAAATTATATGCTATCAGAATTTGAATCAGATCCTAAAAAAATCTGGGAATCAAATATCTTTGGAAAAAGCTTGCATGAACTAGTAAATGAAGGCCTACAAAATAAACTATGCCGTATGCCCGAAGATGCTCAAGGAAAGTTACAAGAAACATTGGAACGTATTGTTAATGAAGGATCAGGTGGACTGATTTGTATAATATTGTAAACAAATAGAAAAAGCTTTGATATAAATATTTTTTATATCAAAGCTTTTTTATTTGCTTTTTCATCAGCCTTGTACAGTTTATCATTTTTTTGCTTTTGCTAAATTTGTATTACACCCAACAAGACAACATTTACAATATTGTTTTGTATATTGTATTTTTAATATTTGTTTTATATAATATAAATGTAAAATAAATAGGAGGTTTTTAGATATGAAAAATAAAAAAGGGTTAATTAGTATAGTAATTGGTATAATAATTCTTCTTGTTATAGGTGTTACAATTACACTTGTCATTATGAACTCAAATGATAAAAACGTACAACCAAACAATGAAGATACCAGTACAACCACTAAATTTGATGAAGAAATTTATGTGAATGATTATATTTCTTTAACTGAAAATGGATATGGATTTTCTGTTGTCTATGAAGGTCTTGATATAGTTGTTGGAGATACATTTGATTTATTTGATAACAATAAAAATTTACTTGATACATTAAATGTTTCATACATAGTTAAAGATGAATCAATATATAATTTATTTTTTAAAGGGCTTAAATATACAAATTATTCAAACACAGAATATATTAAACTTTCATCTTCTAAAGTAACAGAATCAGAAGAAGAAACAATGTTTAATTTTTATGCTTTTGGTGAGGAAATGCCACTAAATATTACTGTTGATGATTTTTTGAAAAAAGGTTGGCATACACAAATTGATTATATGACACAAAAATCTAAGCCAGGAGAAGAATATACCTCTCTAAGTGTTGAAAAAGATGGAGAAAGAGAAAAAACTGGAAAGGCAGATGGTTTAAATTTAAGCATAAAAAACAACACTGATACAGAACAGCTAGTAGGAGGTTGCAGTATTTGGTCATATAAGACCACAATGGGTAGTACATATAATATAAACTTAGGAAATGGAATATCTCTTTCTTCAACTCTAAAAGAAGTTGAAGAAAAATGCGGTATACCAACAAATGATAAGTGGATATACAAATCAAAAGATGGCAATAAAGTTGAATATACATATTTTTCAAAAGATGAAACAAAAAGACTTGATATAGAGTGTAGAGATGGCAAAGTATTTTATATTAAACTTTACTCACTTGTATCTGTAAATTAAGGCTTTAATAAAACTATAAAAATAGTAATATATTAATTAATAATAAATATACAAAAAAGAAGATCTATTTAGATCTTCTTTTTTGTATTGCTTTTTAGGAGTTAACATCAACTGGGTTATCTAAAGATATTGTGTGTATTTCAACTTCTTTTTCTTTTTTAATTCCTATTGCTTTTCCTGGTTCTTTTTTTGTTGTCATTCTTACTTCTTGATAAAGTTTTTCATTTATTTTTTCACCTTCACCATTTAAAAATACCCATAAACCATTCTTTTTGCCTGCAAATAATCCTTTTCTAAAATCTTCCATTTCATCATACTCATCTGATGTTTTTTGGAATTTACTATCAATAAGATAATAAATATCTTCTCCATCTTTTTCTTCACAGACAACTCCTGATCCATCCCTGTTATTCCAAATATTTTTGTAAATTAATTCTGTTTCATATACTGCTCTTTCATTTATGAAACCTTTTTTACCCTTTATATCTATGGCATAATAAATACCATAATAGTAATCAATATCATCACAGTTTATTGCTAATATGCATTTACCATTTTCATCACATACTAGCCATCTTTTAGTATTTTTACCTTCAGTTTCACATGCAATAACATTATTGTCAAAGAGTTTTACTTTAGTACAAACTATTTTGTTAATCTTTTCACCTTGTTTAGTGTAAACATCATATGTACCATCCATTTTTTCACATCTAAAATATTTTTCATTTCCTATTATACTTATTTTCTCATAACCCACTGTTATCCGTTTTCTTCCATTTTCTAAGTATTGACTATAATCTGAACTAACAACAGTTACTTTTTCTTGGACACCTATTTCTGAAAAATCTTTCATACAAACTTCCTCCTTTTATTTTCAAATTTTTTTATTGTTTTACATTTTATCATATTCTACATAACATTTCAATATTATGTAGATAAATACATAAAAAAATCCTGTATTATTTTAATATCAGAATTTTTTTAATTATATTCTTATTTATTTCTATTTCCATAATACTATATATTAATAATCATTACTACTTAATGTAGGATATGAAAACTTCATTCCAACTGGAGAAATATTTTGACTTATCACATGATTTTTAGATATAGTTCTTTCTCCTTTTAGAAAATATGCATATCTATCTTTTTCAGAAGCTTTTCCTCCTCCTACTATAATTGGATCATCCCAAGTAACATCAACTGCATACCACATATTATTAATTTGAACATAATTCCAAGCATGACTCTCTGATTCTCCATTAGAATTAACACCAACTCCAGTAACCATTATACATGGTATATTTAATCCATCTAATAGATATTTAAATGCTTTTGCATAACCCTCACATACTACTTCTTTTTCTCTTAAAGCTCCATATACATTATGAGTATTATTTTTTGATAAGCTTTTATCATAACTTATATTATCAACTAACCAATTATGTATATATTTTATCTTTTCATAATCATTTCCTTTTGCACTTTGGTTTATTTGATTTCTTATAGTTTCTATTTCTATTAAACATTGATCAACTTGTTGTTTACTTTGAAATCCTTTTGCATAGTAATTTGGATTACTTCCACTACTTATATTAACAGCATGTGTAGTTTTATTTCCTTTTGTTGTTGATTTAATATTTAAGTACATTTTAGTTGCATCAAGATAAAACAAACTAGGATTATCACATGCATAAGCATCCCAAGCAGATTGATATGCAGTATTTAAAATTTCACTTCCATTATTTGAATTAAGTACATCACTAAACTTAGTTCCAAAATCTATAACATAATTACCTGATCTAATATTACTTTCATTTTCATGTATTCCATAATATATTTGTTTTCCATAAGTATCAAGTTGATTATAATAAAATTTATCTAATGATGCTGTTGAGTTATTATTGTTTTGTTTATTTGGATCTTGAATATTGTCTAGCGGATTTTTTGCATTACTATAGTCATTTGTTTCTTTATTAGAATTACTTGTATCACTTTTATTTATTGCTTTTTCTTCTCCCATACTAGTAGCAACTTTTATATCTTTTTTATCACTTAGATCACTATTCATAAAATCATATGTATTTATAAATACTATACTCAGTGCTGCTACTATTATAAGTATTAATAATATTAAAGAAAAAGTCATAATATCATTATTTTTTCTATTTGGCATATTTATTCCTTTCAAATACAAAATTATATATTTTTAACATTTAAACTATTTGCCTTTATATTTATCACTTAAATTAATAATACAATAAATTTCAAATTAAATCAATTGAAATAATTTCAAATTATTATTTTTATTATCAATAATTATTTTATTTAGTACATATTTTTTTCATTTTTGGAAAATACTATAAAAAACAATATTTTATATAATTGGAGAATGTTAAATGGCTAAATTAAAAAACTTTTTTTCGAATTTATTTAAATATGAAAATCAAGAACCATACACTTTTTCTTTGTCAGAAAAAACAGATGAAAATGATTTAAATGAAAAAACTAATAACTCATCATCCACATCTACCTCTGATACATTAAAAAATAAAGAACCTAAAAAAGTATTTTCAAACTTAGATGTAAATTTAGAACATATTAAAGTTAAATATAATCTTATGATTAATAGTGATATAAATATACGTGAATTTACATTAACAGCAAGAGGCAAACAATATAATGCTTTCATTTTATATATAGATGGTTTAACTGATACAAAAACTATAAATGATTTTGTACTAGAACCTCTTATGCTTAAAAATACTGCCAATAGTTTTGATGGAGACCAAGACAGAGTTATTCGTGAGGCTGTGACAAATAATATTACTGTTAGAAAAGTAAAAAAATTTGATCTTACAGATTATATATATTCAAATCTCATACCTCAAAACTCTGTTAATAAAGTTACTGAATTTGATGATATTGTAAAATCAGTAAATATGGGAAATTGTATTTTATTTGTTGACACTATTGATACAGCTTTTGATATTGATGCTAAAGGATTTGAAAAAAGAAGTATAAGTACTCCACAAAACGAAGTAGTAATACGTGGTTCACAAGAAGGATTTACAGAAGCATTACGTACAAACACATCTATACTAAGAAGATTAGTAAATAATGAAAATTTAATTATAGAAAACATTTCTGTTGGTGAAATTAGTAAAACAGTATGCTCTGTTTGCTATATGAAAAATATTGTAAATGATGATCTGGTTTCTGAAGTTAAATATAGACTTAACAATTTAAATATTGATTTTTTGCTTTCTTCTGGACAATTAGAACAATTAATTGAAGATAATGGTAAATATAGTCTTCCACAAATGATTGCTAGTGAAAGACCTGATAAAGCAGCTAATTATTTGTTAGAAGGCAGAGTAGTTATTATTGTTAATGGTAGTCCATATTGTTTAATTGTTCCTGGACTTTTTTTTGATTTTATAGCTTCTCCTGAAGATATAAACTTAAAATATCAATTTGCTAACTTAATAAAAATTGTAAGAATATTTGCTTTGGTAATAGCCATATTATTGCCTGGATTATATATTGCAACAACAAATTTTCATCAAGAACTTATTCCAACAGAACTACTATTTGCAATTATATCTTCTAGAGAATCTGTCCCCTTTCCTATAATTTTTGAAATATTAATTATGGAGATTTCCTTTGAACTAATTCGAGAAGCTGGATTAAGAGTCCCCAATCCAATTGGTCCAACAATAGGTATAATTGGAGCATTAATAATAGGTCAAGCTGCTGTTGATGCAAGTATAGTAGGTCCAATATTAATCATAGTTGTAGCAATTACAGGTATTTCTTCTTTTGCAATACCAGATTTTTCTTTTAGTTTTCACTTTAGGGTAATGAGATTTATTTATCTACTACTTGGATTCTTCCTTGGTTTTGTGGGTATATCAATAGGTATATTTATATATTTAACAATACTATTTAGTATGAGCTCCTTTGGTGTTCCATACTTGAGTCCTTTTATACCTATTACTAAAATTAATAACAAAGGATTTTTATTATCACCTAGTTGGAAAAGAGAAACTCGTTCAGATTTTCTTAACACAAAAAGATTGAAGAAACAAAAACATATTAGTATGGCATGGAAACACCAAAGAAAATAAAATAAGGAGGTATATGTATGAATAATTCAAAACTCAGTTCATTAGAAGGAATGGCTTTAGTGATCTTGTGTATATTAAACAATATAATTATTAATTATCCACAAGATATCACTCAAGGCTGTGGACCCTCTGCCTTATTAAATGTTATATATATATCTGTATTAGTATTTATTTTCTTTATACTAGTAGTAAATTTATTCAAAAACTTCACTAATTCTGATATATTAGATATTTCTGAATTTTTAGGTGGTAAAGTATTAAAAACAATATTAGGTGTTTTATTTATATTTATCTTTATTTATATATCTTCTTTAAATTTAAGACTTTTTACTGATGGTCTTAAACTAACCTCTTTTAACAATGTACCTACAATTTTATTGCTACTATCTTTTCTTTTTGTAGCTCTTATTACAAATAGATTTGGGAATAAACCTGTACTTAACACTGCACTAATAATTACACCAATTATCCTTATAACTTTTATTATCACTTTTTTTACAGCATCATCAAAATTTACACTGCAAAGAGTTTTCCCTTTATTAGGTTATGGTACTAACAATATTTTTCTTGTTGGAAGTAGCAATCTTTTTGCATTTAGTGGTCTTGCATACATTTTCTTTTTAATGCCTATGCTAAATAAAAAAGAAAATTTTAAAAAAGTAACATATACCTCTGTAGCAATTAGTACTGTTTTTCTATTTTGCTCAACTGCTTTATTACTTCTTACAATTCCAAATGCAACTTCAAGAAATGAACTTTCACCAATATTTTTGATAACTATATCAACAAATTTTGGAAATTATTTTCAAAATCCAGAATGGGGCTTTATATTTATATGGATATTGGCACTAATGTCATATATAAGTATATCTGTTTTAATAATTTCAAATATTGCTAAAAAAATATTGAATATAGAAAACAAGAAAAATATTGTTTTATTAATAGCTGGTTTTATATTTATATTTGCTCTATTTCCTAAAAATTTATCTGACCTTAATTTTTGGAAAAACACTATTTATAGACCAATTTCTCTGATAATAGTATTTCTTATACCAATAATTGTATTAATTCTAGCAAATATAAAACACAAAAAAATTAATAAAAAAACTCAAATATAAGGAGGCATCAAGAAATGAGTAATATAATAAAAAAATTGTTATCTTTAATTCTGATAATTGTATTTTGTACTTTTTCTCTTTCAGGATGCTATAACTCAAATAATATAGACAACTTAGCATATGTTGTTGCTATTGGATTTGATATAGGAGAAATTAATAACTTAAAAATAAGTTTTCAAATTGCTTTAACTTCAGATAATGATTCTTCTAGTGATTCTTCTCAATCTTCTAATACAGTTATTCACACTATCGAATGTGCAACAATTGATTCTGGGATCAATTTATTAAATAGTTATATTACAAAAAAAGTTGATCTTTCTAATTGTAAAGCAGTTGTTTTTTCTGAAGAATTAGCTATAAATGGTTTATCAAAATATGTATATACACTAATTAACAAAGTTCAAATTAGACCAGATTGTAATGTAGTAATATCCAAAAACAATGTTGAATATTTTTTAGAAAACTCTAAACCAACACTTGAAAATTTTTCTGCCAGATATTATGAGACAATCTCAAATTCCAGTGCATATACTGGATACACAGACAATGTCAATATTGATGCATTTTATTTAAGTATTAAAGATACTCTCATAAATCCCACAGCTATTATTAGTGCTGTAAATGAGAGTAGCTTAAAAAACATTAATCCTAATCTAGATAATATTGATAAAGATAGTAGTTATGTTGCTGGTGAAACTCCTGTATCTAATACTGATGATTTAGAAAACATGGGATTAGCTGTTTTTTTCGCTGATACTTTGGTAGGAGAATTAAATGGTATTGAAACAATATGTCATCTTATAGTAACAAACAGATTGAAAACATGTAATATAACTATTCCAAACCCACTTACTGAGAATGAAAATATAGATTTAAGCCTAAATTTAAAGCATAATACAAAAAACAAAGTTAATTTAGTAAATGGTTCCCCATATATAAATACAAATATTAGTATTGAAGCAAAAATCTTATCAATAAATAATGATTCTGAATATCTAAATAAGACTAATCTTGAAAAAATAGAAGAATCTGTTAATAAATATTTAGAAATAAAAATCTCTGATTATTTATATAAAACTTCTAAAGAATTTGGTTCAGATATAGTAGGCTTTGGTAAATTTGCTGTAAGTAAATTTTTATATTGGGATGATTGGGTAGACTACAATTGGTTAAATAATTATAAAAACTCTTTTTTCACTGTTAATGTAAATACTAATATTAAATCCACTTATATGTTAATGAGTAGTTAAAATAATAAAACAAAAAATTAGTAAGGAGGTTATTTATATGATGAATATTAAAATATTATATTTAATTTTAAGTATATATATCTTTATTAAAACAACTAGTTATGCATTATATGAGTATAAAACAAAAGAAAATAAGATAGCAGGTATTACAATTTCTTTTTTTAATATCATGTATATAATTTTGTCTAATATACTGGTTTTTATAAGATAAATTCATAAAACAAATAGAAATAAAAAGAGTTTATATTTTTTAATATAAACTCTTTTTATTTTCATTTAATATATTTTTTCATTCTATTATTCTATATTAAACATATTCCTCTATCAGCTATCTTTTTATTTTGCACCATATATTCAGAACCTGTAAATGTAAGAAGTGAACTATGTATATAATCTATATTACCATTATCTAATATATACTTTTTCTCTACTTTCATTCCCACTACTTCTGCAATAAACATATCATGACTTCCTAGTTTCTTTATCTCTTTTAATTTACACTCTATATTAATAGGACATTCTTTTATAGCTGCTACAGATACATTTTCACATTTTTCTTTTGTCAATTTTGCTTCTATAAATTTATCAATATTTTTACCTGATTTTGTACCACAGAAATCCGCTTCCCATACTAATTTTTTATTAGGAATATTTAAAACAAATTCTTTTCTTTCTTTTATAATATTATATGAATATCTTGAGGGCCTAATAGATACATATACCATAGGAGGATCAGAATTTATTATTCCTGTCCATGCTATTGTAGTAATATTGGATTCTATCATATCACCACAAGATACCATAACTACTGGAACTGGTCCAAGTCCTGTACTAGGATTTAATACTTCTTTCAAAAATTTCATCCTCTCTATACTTAATAATTTTGTTTATAGCTTTTTTAACAGTTTTAATGTTTTTAATATTTAAAATATTTCCTTATATATAATCATATATATATTTCTCTTTATATTATATTACATTTTTTCAAAAGATATTCTTCTTAAATCCTTATTTGCTTCAATTACTCTAATATTTATTTTTTCTCCTATTTTATATATTACATTTGTTTTCTCACCTATTAATTGTTTATGTTCATCATCATATATAAAGTACTCATTACCTAAATTCTCAAATCTTATTAATCCCTCAACTGTATTTTCTAATTCAACAAAAATACCAAAGGAAGTAACATTTGATATTATCCCTTCATATTCCTCTCCTATTTTACTGCTCATATATTCTGCTTTTTTAATATCTAAACTTTCTCTTTCAACTTTTTGTGCAATCCCTTCTCTTTTTGAAGAGCTTTCTGCATATTCTTTTGATTGCTTAAAGTATATTGATTTTTCCTTTTCATCCATATTATATTGTTTCTCTATATATTTAGATATAATTCTATGTATAAACAAATCTGGATATCTTCTAATTGGCGATGTAAAATGGCAATAATATTTACTTGATAATCCAAAATGCCCCTTATTATCATTCTCATATCTAGCAACTTTCAATGTATGAAGCATCAAATTAGATATAATCTTTTCTTCTTCTGTTCCTTTAGATTTCTCTAAAACTTCTGAAAATGCTTTTGGATGCATTTGATCTTTATTTGCTTTGACTGTATATCCAAAACCAAATAAAAACTTATTTAGTTCTAATACCTTATCAATATCTGGTGTTTCATGTACTCTATATATAAACGGTGCCTCTAGCCAGAAGAATCTTTCTGCAACTATTTCATTAGCAGTCAGCATAAATTGTTCTATTATTTCATTAGCAAAACTTAGTTCATATTTTTTAACATCTATTGCTATACCTTTCTCATCTAAAATTATTTTACATTCTGGTATATCCAAATTCAGACTACCTTCTTCTAATCTTTTATTTTTTAATATATAAGCCAACTCTTCCATTAATTTAAAATCATTAATATATTCTTTATATTTTTCTAAAATTTTATCATCTTCTTGATCAATAATTTTTTGTACATTTGTATATGTCATTCTTTCTTTAACATTAATTATTGCTTTATATATGTCTGATGAAACTACCTTACCTTTAGGATCAATTTCTGCTGTTAAAGATAATGTATATCTATCCTCTCCTGCATTCAAACTACAAATTCCATTAGATAACACTTCTGGAAGCATTGGTATAACTCTGTCAAACATATATATACTTTTTCCTCTTGCTATTGCTTCATCATTTATTTTGCTTCCTTCTTTTACATAGTGGCTTACATCTGCTATATGGACATCCAAAATATAATTTCCTTTTTCATTCTTACATACCCATACTGCATCATCTAAATCTTTTGCATCATCTCCATCTATTGTAAATATATTTTTATTTCTTAAATCCACTCTATTAGATATATCTTTTTGCTCAATTTTATATTCTATTTTCTCTGCTTCATCTAAAACAGGTTTTGGAAATTCATATAGTAAATTATATTCTTTAATTAAAGATAGCATATCAATACCTGCTTCATTTCTATCTCCTAAGACTTCTACTATTTCTCCTTCTGCATTTTTACCATTTATAGGAAACTCTAATATTCTTACTACCACCTTTTGATTGTCTTTTGCTCCATTAAATTTCTTTTTTGATATATATATATCTGTACCTAATTTTTTATCATCTGGTACTACAAATCCAAAATTTCTATTATTTTTAAATACTCCAACAACACTTTCTTTTTCATGTTTAATAACTTTAACAACTTCTCCTTCTTTTCTGTAACCTTCTGATTCATCCCTTGTTATTTTTATTAAAACAGTATCTCCATTTAATGCATTTTTGCTACTTCCTTTAGGAATATATATATCTGATAATTCTTTATCATCTGGTATTACAAATCCATATCCTTTTTCATGACCCCTATACATACCTTGAATATATTTTTCATCCATCAAAATATATTTATTTTTTCTATTTTTCCTTATTATATATCTATCTTCTAAATCATTTAAGACATCTATAAATTCATCATACTTTTCTTTCGGCACCAATAATAAACTACTTATTTCTTTAGCTTTCATAGGTACATATTCATCACTTTTTAGAAAGTTGATTATTAAATTTTCTCTTTCTCTCATATTTTTTCTCCTCTTTTTTACTACATATATAATATAAATTAATATAAGTATTTTAAAGTAATTAAATTTTTTTAAATAAAAAGAACAGTATCTAAACTGTCCTTCTAATATTATTTACTAAATTTTATACTACATACAATATTCCAAGTACAATTGTTAATATTGCAAATGATATTGCTAAAATATATGTCCATTTCTTCATTTTACCTTCTTTTGTTCTACTCTTATTTTTTTCAAAGAAATTATTTGTTGAAGATCCAGTTATTGTTCCTGATAAACCACCATCTTCTTTTGTTTGAATCATTGTAACTATTATTAATGCAAGACAATTTATTGCATATATTACTATTAAAATATTTCTTAATATTTCCATTTATGTTTCCTCCTATTTGAGCTTTCTTTTTCAACTTTGATTATTTTAGCATAATTCATATAAAAAAGCAAATGAAAAAGTATAATTTTACCATTATTTATATATTTCTTTTTTTTAACAATTATTATATGATTTTAATTTTTTTCTAAATTTCATCATCATCTATAACTTCTGTTTCATTTGCATTATTATCTTTTTTCTTAGTTTTTTTATTATTATATGTATCTTTTATTTTTTGTATAATATTATTTTTATTATTATTCTTTTCTGTATATCTCTTTGTTATTATACTATTTATTAATATTTTTTTAAGAACATCTTCTCTAACATCTGCTATTAAATTTCCATCTTTAGCTACTGATACTTTTCCTGTTTCTTCTGATATAACTATTGCTATAGCATCAGATTCTTTTGATATTCCTATTGCTGCTCTATGTCTTGTACCTAATTCTCTTGCTATATCTCTATCACTAGCAAGTGGCAACATACATGCTGATGCTGCAATTTTATTATTACTAATAATAACTGCACCATCATGAAGTGGAGTTTTTGGCACAAATATATTTGTTAATACTTGTGGAGAAACATCACAATTCATTAAAATTCCTGTATTTATAATATCTTTTATTGCTATATCTCTTTCAATTACAATAAGTCCACCAACCTGTGCTTTAGAAAGCTCTTCTGCTGCAATAACCACTTTATATATATCTTCTTTTGTTTTAGTAAGTATATCTTTTTCTAAACCAAAAAATTTTGCAAATTTATTTGTACCTAATTGTTCTAGTGCTCTTCTAATCTCTGGCTGGAATATTACTATTAATGCAAGAACTCCCCAATTCATTATTGCTGTTAAAATGTAATTTAATATTTTCAAATTAAATATTCCACTAAGCCATGTTACAATAATTAATAAAGCAATACCCTTTACTAATTGCCATGCTCTTGAATTTTTCACAATTCCCATCAATTTATATCCTAAATACATTACTATAACTAAATCAATAATAAGAACTATTAATTTAACAGGATACTGATAAAGAGTTGTTAAATATGCCATTATACTTTGTTCAAAAAAATTATTTATACTAACTGTAAAATTATCTATCATTTAATTACCTCTATTTATACATGCATATATTTAAATTTTAAATATATGTTATATGTTTTTTTACCTATCTTTATTATCTTTTTACTTTTCTATATTTCCATATTTCTATATATTATTTAACTAACTCTATAATGAAATCAAATAATATATAATAGTTCCTCCAAAACCAAGAACCATAAGAAAAGCTAAAAATGCTGCCATTATTCTAACAAAAATTTTTGATTTATCTCCTTTGTATGCCATTTTTTCCTCCTTTTTAAATTGAGTTTATAATTTAACTATAATTTATTATTATATTTTATATCATAAGATTACATTAATTTCAATAGAAACACTTCTAACCTTTTTTCATAAAACTCTTACTTATTTATTAAATTAGAAATATTTTATTTATATTAATCTATCTATTTATTCCTTTTAAATATATTTTTCATATAATTAATAAATTTGATATACCAATTTTCTTTTTTATATTCAATAAGTGCATTATTTTCTGGTTTATCTGCTATATTAGGGATTTCTTTATCTATATTGCTATCTAAATCTAAATCTTTATTCTTTTCTTTGTTTTTAAAAATATTATCTATATCATACTTTTTTTTGTTCTCTATTTCTAATCTTTCAATATCAGACTTTTCTTTTAATATTATTTTTTCTTTTTGATATTCTGTAGCCCAATAGTCCCTGAAAATATTTGCTAAAATTGCTTTTGTTATATCAGATATTATCTGTTCTTGAAATTCCTTTTTTTCATCTATCTCAAAAACATATTCTTTATTCATATGTTTTTTGTAAAATTCTATTTCTTCTGTTGGTATTTTATTTAAATCACTTTTTGGAATATATTTAAGAATTTCTAAAACTTCTTTATATGCTTTTGCATATTCAATATTTACCATTTATATTTTTTCATCTCCATTTTCTATTTCCATATCTTTTTCAATTATATTTCCTTTTTGTTTTGCAACTTCCATCTTCAATTTTGTAGGTGATTCTATTGTCCCTTTACCTATATTTTGTGTAGATATTTCATAAGACTTACTTAATTTTTTATTCACTATTTTATCTTTATTTACATATTTCTCTATTTGCAGTCCTTCTAATTTAGTGTGTTTTGGTATATCTATAATTGTCTTTGCTAGTTCAGGATGGGGTTCAACAACAAATTCTCCATCTCTATTTGCTATATAACAATCTGGAAAATATTCTTGTAATTGCTGCATAATCTTATCATTTTGTTTTATATCATCACTTATTAAAATTCCTGAAAAACACTCTGCTGGAATTCCACCCAAAACAGCAGCAAATCTTTCTTTTATATCAAATTGATTATATCCTTGTATATTTTCAAAATTAACTATTTCTTTCATTTTTTCTTGATGTTTACTATCACTTCTATATACATCATATTCTAAAATTTCTTGTAATTCACTATCACCATTATTATTTATTATAAAAGCTATATTCTCTTTTGTGTAGCTTAATATAGGTAAATAACTTCTTTCTGGAGCATCTGCTGTTATATATCTTTCATCACCTATTTTGAATTTTTGTTTTCTGTGTGTTTCAATATATTTTTCCATAGTTTGAGTTTCTTCTACCCTAAAAAAGTCTGCACAAAAATGAGTTTCACCAAATTCAATTCCACCTATTACTTCTGATGACATTATTCCATTTTCAGAAATAGATTTAATTTGTGTATCTGTTAAAAACTCTTCATGATCAAAAACAGTTCCTGTTCCATGTAACAAAGTACCTTCTTCTAAAACCAATTTTCCATCTTTATCTTTTTTATAACCAGACAATATATTACCTTTTTGTTTCATATTTTCAATTCTTTGCAATTGATCTCCGCAACAATTGTTTTTGTGCATTTGTCAGTTCTTTATTTGTTAATTCTTTAATTAGATCAAATTTTATATTATTTAGTAAACTATTCATTCTTCATCACCATAAAATTATAATTATTTATATCATTATATAATAAACTTTGCTTTTTTTATATGATTTTACAAAAAAAATTAGAAGATTAATATTTAATAATTTTTCAATATTAATCTTCTAATTTAAATTATATTTAACTGTATTTTAATTTTTATTTTAACTTATTTTCTTAATTCAGCACCTAAATTTTTCTCTAACTCAAATACTATATTTTCCATTATCTTATTTATCTCTTCATCTGTCATTGTTCTATCATTTGCTCTAAATGTTAATGCATATGCTACACTTTTTTTATCTTGACCTAGTTTTTCACTTCTATATATATCAAATAATTTCATTTGCTCAAGTGCTTTTTTTGATATTTTTGTAATTATTTTTTCTATTTCTCCTACTTCAATATCCTCATTTACTGTTATTGCTATATCTCTTTGCATAGCTGGGTATTTGGCTACTTCTTTGTATTTTTTATCTTGTCTTCCATATTTAGAAAGTTTATCTAAATTTATTTCAGCCATTACAACTCTTTGAGAAATACCATAATTATCTAATACTATAGGGTGAGCTTCTCCTAATGTAGCAATTATATCTTTTCCTATTCTCATCTTTGCTGTTCTTCCTGGGTGGTATAAGGTATTTTCTTTTTCATTTTCTAATTCATATCTTAAGACTCCTGATACTTCAAAAATATTTTCTACTATTCCCTTTAACATATAGAAATCAATTTCTTCTCCATACATACCAATAGTTATAATTAAGTCTTCTGTTGGTATTTTTCCTTCTTCTATTTGACCATTTTCATTTCTATATGTTCTTGATATATCAAATAATTTAACATTACTATTCTTTTTATTGTAATTTGTTGAAAGTGATTGCATCATACTTGGTATACTAGTAGGTCTCATTATATTGTAATATTCACTAAGTGGATTTTTTATTTTAACTATTTCTTTTCTTAATATGTTTTCTTCAGATAAATTCACTTTATCTAAATCATTTTCACATATGAATCCAAATGTATATATTTCAGATAAACCTCTATCTACTAATAGATTTCTTATACAATCTTCTGTTTTTTGTTTTTTCTTCTTTGCTCCAACTGTACTTTCTGCATTTATCAATGTACTTTCTAATGTATTATATCCATGAAATCTCAATACTTCTTCTGCAATATCTGCCAATATGTTAAGATCTGGTCTAAAATATGGAGGTATAACATTATTACCTTCTTTTTTTATTTCCAATCTATTACATATATCTATCATTTCTTTTTCACTGATTTTAGTTCCTAATAAATTATTTATTTTATCTGCATCAAATTCTATTTGAACTTCTTTTTGTTTTGTAGGATATACATCTATCATTTCTTCTATAACATCACCTACACCTAGTTCTTCAATAAGCTGTGCTGCTCTATTAACTGCTCTTAATGCATTTTCTGAAGATAATCCTTTTTCATATCTTCCTGAAGCTTCTGTTCTTAAACCTATTTTCTTTGCAGTTTTACGAACATTTCCTCCATGAAATACAGCTGATTCTAATACTACTGTATCTGTATTATCTTCTATTTCAGAATTTAATCCTCCCATTACACCAGCTATAGCTACTGGTTTTTTACCATCTGCTATTACTAACATATTTTCATCTAAACATCTTTCTATCTCATCTAGTGTAATTATTTTTTCATCATTATTTGCTCTTCTAACATTAATACATTTTTCTTCAATAGAATTAATATCAAATGCATGCATAGGTTGACCAAGTTCTAACATTACATAGTTTGTAATATCAACAATATTATTAATACTTCTTACTCCTGATGCCTCTAATCTCTTAACCATCCATTCTGGTGATGGACCTATTTTAACATTTTTAGCTACTCTAGCTATATATCTATAGCATAAATCTGGATCTAATATATTAACTTTCAAATCATTAATATTATCTACATTTTTAATATTTAACTTGTCTAATTTATCATGAGGATTTTTAAATTGTTTATTAAGTGATACTGCTACTTCTCTTCCTAAACCTTCCACTGAAAAACAATCTGGTCTATTTGAAGTAATTTCAAATTCTATAATATCATCTCTCAAATTCAAAACATCAACCACATCATTACCTATTTCTTTTTCCAATTCTTTTGGAAGAATCATAATTCCATCTTCTATTTGATCAGGATACATTTCCATACTTAAACTTAATTCTCCTATAGAACACATCATTCCACAAGATTCTATGTCTCTTAATTTTCCTGTTTTTATTTTAATATTTCCTGGAAGTTCTGCTCCATTTTTTGCTATAGGTACTATATCATCAACTTTAATATTATTTGCACCTGTTACTATTTGTATAATTTCTGTTCCTACATCAACTTTTGTTACTACTAATTTATCTGCATCAGGATGTTTTTCTATTTCTAATATTTTTCCAATAACAACATTTTTTATATCATTACCTTTAGATTCAACTGCCTCAACTTTTGAACCTGTTAATGTAAGAATATCTGATAATTCTTTAGGATCTATATCTATATCTGAATAATCTTTTAACCATTCTATACTTACTTTCATTTAAAAATCTCTCCTCTATTTTCATTTTTATAATTAAAATTGTTTTAAAAATCTGACATCATTTTCATATAAAAGTCTCATATCTTCTATACCATACTTTGCCATTGCTATTCTTTCTGCTCCAAATCCAAAAGCAAATCCTGAATATTCTTCTGGATCTATATTACATGCTTTTAATACATTTGGATGAACCATTCCACAACCTAAAAGTTCTATCCAACCTTCATTTTTACATACCTTACAACCTTTACCACCACAAACAAAGCACGAAACATCTACCTCTGCACTTGGCTCTGTAAAAGGAAAATGATGTGGTCTAAATCTTATTTTTGTTTTTTCTCCTAAACATTTTTTAGCAAATATTTCTAATGTACCTTTTAAATCTCCCATAGTTATATTTTTATCTACTACCAAACCTTCAATTTGATGAAAAACAGGTGAATGTGTTGCATCTACACTATCTGATCTGTAAACAGCACCTGGGCAAATTATCTTTATTGGTGGTTTTTGTTCTTCCATCACTCTTGCTTGAACTGGTGATGTTTGTGATCTTAAAACTATATCATCTGTTATATAGAATGTATCTTGAGCATCCCTTGCTGGATGATCTTCTGGAGTATTTAATTTATCAAAATTATATATTCCAAGTTCTACTTCTGGACCATCTTCTATTTCATAACCTAATCCTATAAATATATCTTCTATTTCCTTATTAATCTTAGTTACTGGATGAGAAGAACCTAATTCAATTTTTTTACTTGGTTCTGTAACATCAATTTTTTCTGAGCTTAATTTTTGTTCTAATATTTCTTTTTTGAATTCTACTTCTTTTAATTTTATAAAGGCTTCTATTTCATCTCTTACTTCATTTACTAAACTACCTATTATAGGTCTTTCTTCTGGTGTTAATGCTCCCATACCTCTTAACACTGAAGTTAATTCTCCCTTTTTACCTAAGTATTTTACTCTTACATCATTTAAAGAAGTTATGTCTTTTACTTCTTTAATTTCATTTACTGCATTTTCTTTAATACTTGCTATTTTATCTTTCATTTTACCATTCACCTTTCTAAAATTTTATATTTATACTTTATTAGCCATATTATATAATAATTGTTCTGTTTTCTCAAATCCTAAACAAGGATCAGTTATAGATTTTCCATATATTCTATCTTCATTATCTGGACTTTGTGCACCATCTATTAAATAACTTTCTATCATAACACCTTTAACATATTTATTAATCAATTCTGACCTTGTTCTTGAATGTAATATTTCAGATACAATACGTGGTTGTTCATCATACTTTTTATTTGAATTTGAATGATTTACATCCACTATTATACTAGTATTATTAAACTCACTTTTTACATATTTCTCTATACAAAAATTTAAATCTTCATAATGATAGTTAGGAATTGATGTTCCTTTTTTATTTACAAATCCTCTAAGTATTGCATGTGAATACATGTTACCTGAAGATGAAACTTCATAATCATGATATATAAATCTATGTTTCTTTTGAGATGCATTTATAGAATTTAACATTATACTAATATCACCACTAGTTGGATTTTTTACCCCTATTGGTATTTCCATCCCACTACTAACTAATCTGTGTTGTTGATTTTCTACAGATCTTGCACCTATTGCTACATATCCTAATACATCTTCAAGATATACTGTATTTTCTGGATATAACATTTCATCTGCTGTTATTAATCCTGTTTGTTCTAATACTTTCAAATGCAAACTTCTTATTGCATATATTCCTTTTTCCATATCTGGATCTTTATCCACATCTGGTTGATGAAGCATTCCTTTATATCCTTCTCCTGTTGTTCTTGGTTTATTTGTATATACTCTTGGAATTATGAATAATTTATCTTTCACTTTCTCATTTACTTTTGATAATTTATTTACATATTCTAATACAGAATCTTCACTATCAGCAGAGCATGGTCCTATTACTACAATAAATTTATTACTTTCACCTCTTAATATAGATTTTAACTCTTCAATTTTGTCAGCTCTGATTTTTTTAAGCTCTTCACTTATTGGATATTTTGCAATCACCTCTTCTGTTGTAGGTATTTTTTTTAAATAATTGAAACTCATACCATCTCCACCTCCTTATAAATTCAAAAAAACTACTCATCCTAACACATAGGACAAATAGTTTATATTCGTGGTACCACCTAATTTCATTAATTAAATTAATCTTATTATAGCTATAACGTTGCCATCGCTTGTTTCCTACTCTATTCAAAAACAGACCTCAAAAGTGAAATTTCTATAAATAAATACTTAATAGGCTTTCAGCGGGTCACCTATCTCTCTTTAAAATATTTCATATTCATATACTTTGCTTTTTCAAAGGTTTTATATTTTTTACTTTATTATATTAACATATTTTACCTCTATGTGCAAGTCCTTTAAATAATATTTAATTAATACACAAAAAAAGAAACATATAATAATATGTTTCTTTGGTTTTCTGTTTTTCTTATGCTACGCCTACTTCTTTTGCAAATTCTGACATTTGCTTAACATTTGCAAACACAACTGGTGCACTTACAAAAATGTCTTCCTTTTTTAATTTTCCTATTGATGCTTCTCCTACATGTGGTGTTCCTCCATGTTTAACTGCTATGTTGAATAGTTCTAAACATTTTCCTATCATAGTACTTTCAGTTATAGTTTCAATCACATCTACAACTTTACTTGTATCTACATCTCCAAAAATATTCAACTTATCTTTACACTTACTCAGATTTGCTTCTAATACGATATCTACTACTGTTCCATACCGTATATTTATACCTTGCTTTACCTCTATACCAAAAAACATTTTAAAACCTCCTAAAAAATAATATACATTAATTATACAACATTTTTACATATTTTTCAACTTTAGTACACTCATACCATGCTTTTACATCCCTTTTTTACATCCCTTTATATTTATTTTAAATCTTATATATTTTGTTTCATTATCATAAAAATAATTTAAATAGAATAAAATTAAATTGGTGAGTATTATGAATAATTTAAATCAGTTACTTTGGCTAATTGCTACTATTATGATATTTTTATGTGGAATATATTTTTCTTTTAAGTTGAATTTCATTCATCTAAATTTAAAAGAAATGTTTAAAGCTTTATTTAAAAAATCTGACAAAAAAGATAGTATAAGCTCTTTTGAATCTCTTGCAATGTCTTTAGCTGGAAGAATAGGTGTAGGTTCTCTTTCTGGGATAGCCCTTGCTATATATTTAGGTGGTCCTGGTATTCTATTTTGGATATGGCTCACATCTATTTTGTGTGCAACAAATGCATTTGCTGAAAGTGTATTAGCAGTTGTTTTTAGAAAAAAAGATTCTGGAAACATTTACAGAGGTGGGCCTTTTTACTATATTATGGATGGACTTGGAAAGAAAAAATTAGCTACAATATATGCTTTTTTAATACTTGTTGCATATACTGGTGGTTTTATGACCATTCAAGTAAATACAATGACAAAATCAATAACTGATATACTACCAATTTCTCCTTTAATAATTGGTCTTTTAATTGCTTTTTTGACAGGTATAACTATTTTAGGTGGTGTTAAAAAAATATCTAAAATAACTAGTAAATTAGTACCTTTAATGACTCTCATATATTTCTCTTTTTGTATTTATATAATATATAGTAACCATTTACTTATACCTCAAATATTAAAAGATATTTTAAATAGTGCTTTCAATTTTAAATCTTTTGGAGTTGGAATACTTACTACATTATTAATTGGAATGCAAAAAGGAATATTCTCTAGTGAAGTTGGCTTAGGAACAGGTTCAATTGCCTCTGTAACTTCTGATACAGAATCACCTTCTATTAATGGCATAGTTCAAACCTTTGGAATACATTTTGAAAATATATTAATTTCCACTATTACTACTTTTGTAATATGTATGTCTAATTATACTTCTTTAAACATTACTGATCCTAATGGTATTGAAATAACTCTTAATGCTTTTAAATATCACATTGGAGCCTCAGGACCTATATTTATAACTATTATTATATTTCTTTTTGGTCTATCTTCTGTTTTAGCAGGCTACTATTATGGTGAATCAAGTTTAAAATTTATAAAAAGAACAACTAATTTTGATATATTCATTTTAAAAATTGTAACTATATTTGTTTTAATAATTGGTTGCATTTCTTCAAGTGCTTTTTTATGGAATATAACTGATATTATGGTTGGATTTATTGCAATTATTAATATTTATGCAATCTTTTCACTACGAAAAATTGTTATTGATGAATTTAAATATTATAAGAAAAATATTTTGAAAAAATAAAAATTTGAAACAATTATTAATCTGTTAAAATAATTGCAAATTAACATAAAATATGATATAATTTTAGCAATGTAAATTTATATTTACCTTATGAATACAGAACTCTGCATTCATAAAAACAAAAATTTATGTTAATAAAAAAATTAAGGAGGCTTTTTAGATGAACACTAAAGAAGCAATTTATCGGTTGCTAAAAATGCAAGATGTAGCTCACACAACTCTTAATCCTGATGGGCCAGGAGCAGTGCGGATACATTTAGTACCACCGAAATTTGATTTAAGAAAAACAGCACCAAGCATTGTTATTCTTAATGGTAAGGATATTATTCCTATAAATACATCTTGGGCAATATTACTTCATAGCTTTATAGAAGAAGTAAACAGGTATGAAGGTAGTGAAATTTCACAAGATGAATTAAAAAGAATTATCCGAAGAACATTGACAAAAGTAAAAAGAGTATACCCCAGAACAAATACTGATACCATGCAAACTGATTTATGGAAAATTGTTAACACTTTTTGTGATGTTGCATATGGGAAAGAACCAACTGAAGAAATTGGGTACATGTCTATTGGTGAATATGCACCTTTTATGACTGCACCACATCGCATGGACTTAATGGTTAGTTCTATGTACAAACAAAGATCATGGAATTGTAACCAAAAATGTCTACATTGTTATGCAACTGGACAACCATTATCAGAAGTTAGTGAACTTTCAACATCAGAGTGGAAAAAAATCATTGACAAGTGTAGAAAAATTGGTATTCCTCAATTAACATTTACTGGTGGAGAACCAACTATGAGATCTGATTTACCTGAACTTATAGAACATGCTAAATGGTTTGTTACTAGACTTAATACTAATGGAGTCAAACTAACAAAAGATTTATGCAAACAACTATATGAGGTAAGTTTAGATAGTATACAAATTACTTTATATTCTTCAGTAGAAGAAGAACATAATCTTCTTGTTGGAGCAAAAAACTTCAAAGATACTATTGAAGGAATAAAGAATGCAGTTGATGCAGGATTAAGTGTAAGTATTAATACACCTTTATGTAAGGAAAATTCTGGATATTTAAAAACTTTAAAATTATTAAATGATTTAGGTGTAAAATATGTATCTTGCTCTGGATTAATTCCTACAGGAAATGCTTGTAATGAATCTTCAAAATCTACACAATTAAGTGAACAAGAGTTATATTCTATATTAAATAATGCATGTAAATATTGTGCAGAACAAAATATTGAAATTGCTTTTACTTCACCTGGTTGGGTCTCTGAAGAAAAACTATCCAAACTTGGATTATCTGTACCTGCTTGTGGAGCTTGCCTTAGTAATATGGCTATAACTCCTAATGGTGAAGTTGTTCCTTGTCAAAGTTGGCTTTCAGCTGATTCTAATTTAGGTAATATTCATCAGAAATGGGAAGAAATTTGGAATTCTGAAAAATGTAAAAAAATTAGGGATTTTTCAAGTTCAATGAATTATACTTGCCCTCTTAATAAGAAAGGGGGATTATAATGAAAAAGATAACAAAAATTATACCTATTATTTTACTATTTCTATTTTTCATTTTTATTGTTCCATCACATGTAAATGCATCAGCACCATTGGATGAAATTCGAAATTACAATATAAAGGTCAATATGCGAACTGATGGTACAATGGATATCAGATATCAAATAGAATGGAAAGTTTTAGATGATACCAGTGAAGGACCATTATCTTGGGTAAAAATTGGTAATCCTAACAAACATGTTGATGAAATAACAGCACTTTCTGAGAACATAAAAGAAATAAAGTATTCAAATGATGGAGGTTCTTATATAAGAATAGACCTTGATAGAGAATATCATAAAGATGAAGTAATTATATTAGATTATACAATTCATCAATCATATATGTATATCCTTGAAAAAGATAATCATATATGTAGATATTCTTTCACACCTGGATGGTTTGAAGAAATTGAAATAAAAAAAATCACTATTAAGTGGAAAGATGAAAATGTAATTGAAAGTAATTCACAAACTAGTGATGATGGTTATCTAATTTGGACCTCTTCATTAGGTATGGGAGAACGTTTAAATGCTTCTGTAAAATATAATCTTGATACTTTTACAACCAATGAAAATGAACAATATACAGAAGATTCTGGTTCTTCAGGAGCAAAAGTACTTGTAATTGTACTTCTTTCTCTTTTAGGCTTATTCTTATTAATATGCTTATTAGCTTATATTTTCGGAGACGATTATGATTCACATGGTGGTTTTGGTGGAAGAAGTTCTACCCACATTCATACACATTCTTCTTGTGTTACAAGTAGTTGTGTTAGTAGTTGTGCTTGTGCCTGTGCTTGTGCAGGTGGTGGTAGAGCAGGATGTACTAAAAAAGACTTTTATCAAACAAATCTAAAAAGTAATGACATTAAAGAAGTACTGAAAAAATAAAATTTATTAACAAAAAAAAGATAGTTCAATGAACTATCTTTTTTTTATGTGATAAATTTAGGCTTTTCTCAATATACCAGAATAGTCATAATAAGGCTCTCCTGGTTCTCTCCATGTGCCACAAGCATCATAGTAAGGTTTTCCTGGCTCTCTTAAATGACCACAACCATCATAGTATGCCTCTCCTGGTTTTCTCAGTTGACCACAACCATCATAATATTCTTCTCCTGATTTTCTCAATATACCTGATTTATCTACAAAACTTTCTCCAATTATGTTATTACCCATGATGTTCTCCTCTCTATCACTAAATGAGTGATAAAAATTTTTCTAATATTTACTATGTTACTATTTTAACATAATTAACATAAAAAATCAAAGTATAAAACATTTAAAATATAATAAAACGAGCTTATCTATATATTTTAAGTATGATTGCCTTGTTGCATTCTTTTATAAAATATGATAAAATATAATCTAATTAAATTTATGTTCCCTTTAATTAAGAAAAAAATTGGAGGGAAACCTCCATTTATATATATATAATTTTATTATACATTAGGAGGTAAAAAATGAAAAAGCTTTTTGTATCAATAAGTGAATGGTGGTTAGATCTGGAAGGTTCAACACGGTTTGGTTTAATTGCTTTAACAATTGGTATTATATTTGGAATATTTTGTTTAGCTACAGATAATTTTCCTAAAACAAATGAAGAAAATTATGTGGCTATGGAAAAACTCATCTATAATATTAGTGAACAAAAAAATGTTAACCAACCCTTTGATACTCAATATATCAATTCATATGTTGTTACATTTAATGACAATGGTAATATTTCAATTAAAGTATCAGCTAAGGGTCGTGAGGAACTTAATGCCACTTTAAAAAGTGATTATCAACTTAAGTCAGAACCAGAAAGAATAGGACAAAGCATTATTAGACGCTGTTTTTTATTTTTTGGTGGGTGTTTTTTAATAGGATGTGTTGGAACTGCAATAATATATTTAATCTATTTCTTTATAAAATTCATAATTTGGCTAATCCAACTTGTAATTAAAAAAATAAAAAGCAAAAATAACAAAAAAGAATAACCTACTATTGTAGGTTGTTTTTTTGTTATTTTATATATGGAAAAAGCATGTTTTAAATACATTTAAAACATGCTTATGCGTCTTTATTAATTATCTTTCTATTGAATCTGTGTTTAGTACTCTAATTGCAAATTCCTGTATAATGTCTTTTTTATGGTATTTTTCTTCTCCCTTATATTTTATTATAAGACTATATACTATCTGTAATTTATTAGCATATACACCACCATACTTAACAATATTATCTTCTGTGAGTCTTCTTTCAGATATTGTCATTGCACCATAATCACCACATATAGTTCCCCAGCCTTCAATAACATCTTTACTAAAACCTTCAACTGCAAAATTACATTCATATGGATATTCTGATGTTACAAAAAAACCATCTTGTGATGTACCATGATATGAATTATCCATACTATCTTGTGCAAGTCCATCAAGTTGTGGATGTGTAGACATTAATGACATATCAATATGTACATGTTCCATTAATACTTCTGCATCTTCAGGAACTCCTTTAACTATTGCACTAATTCTAACACTTTTAGAATCTGTAATTTTCCAAGTTTCAAGATTATATTTTCCTGTATCATATTTTACAACAAGCTTAATATCATTCTCAACAGAATCTTTCAATTCTAAAGAACTACCCTCTAATGGAGTTAATAAAGGCAAGTTTGGTGGTATAGGTAAATCTGGTTTTTTAGTTTCACTTTTTCTTTGTATACATCCTGCAAAAGACAAACCAATACACATTACAACTACTAACAAAATCATTATTTTTTTCCGCATAACTTTCTCCTTTTTAACGTCAATTGACTTTTTATTTGTAATAATTTACATTTTAAAATTATACCATAATTTCTATCAAAAAACAAATTATGTAAAACAAATATATACTCTTTAAAACAATATATTTATTGTATATTTAATTTTAAAATGATATACTTTGGTCATAAATAAAAATTAGAAAGGCGGATATTTTATGAAAAAATTTTGTGCAGAATTTATTGGAACAGCTTTATTAGTTCTTTTTGGATGTGGTAGTGCCATAACTAATGGATTTGGAGCAGGATATGTTGGAATAGCTTTATCCTTTGGGTTAGTAATTGTAGCTATGGCATATTCTATTGGAAACATTTCAGGATGCCATGTTAATCCAGCAGTTTCATTAGCAATGTTAATAAACAAAAAAATATCTTTAAAAGAATTTGCAGGATATGTTGTATCTCAAATACTAGGAGCAATTTTAGGAGCAGGATTACTATTCTTCATATTTGGACTAGAAAATGGACTTGGAACAAATGCTATTGGTAACAATATTGACCTAAATGTTTTCCAAGCAATATTAGTTGAAATATTACTAACATTTGCATTTGTTTTTGCAATTATTGGAGTTACTAGTAAAACAGAAAATGGAGCAGTTGCAGGAGTTGTTATAGGACTTACTCTTACTTTAGTACATATTATGGGATTACCTTTAACAGGTACATCTGTAAATCCAGCAAGAAGTTTAGCGCCAGCATTATTTGTTGGAGGAGAAGCTTTAAAACAAGTATGGGTATTTATAGTTGCACCTTTAATTGGATCTGTTTTAGCAGCATTCACATATAAAGGACTTGCTGAAAAATAATTATATTAAATTAGTTAATATTAAAATTTAAAAAAGAGTAAGATTAAATAATCATTTAATCTTACTCTTTTTTAATTACTTTCCAATTGTTGGAAGGAAAAAAGTATTAATCTCAAAATCACCATAAAATCGGCATATTTTTAGACCTATCACTTTCTTTCCATCCTTCTTTTTCTGGTTCGCCAGCATAATAACTTTCAGGAAGCTTATAGTCTTTTGAAATTTCTTTCTTCTCAATGACTTTAAATCCATCATAAGAAGTTTTTTCTTCTCCCTCTCTACTTTGTAGATCACAAACAGGACACTTACACAATGGGATCACATTTTCATAGTAAAATCCATCACTATATCCTCTCCCTGTGGAAATGGAACCACAATGTTCACATTCAAAGTCCCCCCAGAAATCTGAGCCACTACTTCTTGTTATTTTCTTAACTACCATAATTATTTCCTCCAGAGAATTACTCTCTTTTTGTTTATTCCACATAGTACTGCGAAGGAATTTTAAAAAGATGTATTTATAATTATACTATAATTTCTATTAAAAAACAAATTATGTAAATTATAAATTTATTTAGAATATAAAATATTAAGGATTACTAAAATAAATTTTTAGTAATCCTTAAATATTTTTAACTAATATGAAAATTTCCAACAATTTCACTGGTTCCATCACTATTATACATTATTAACTGTTTATCAATATATTTACATGTATTTGGTGATGTAAACTTTTCTCCTTTTTTTCCATAGAAATCCCAAATTTTTAATTCTTTATTAAAACTAGCTTTGAGATTTGGATTACCTTTTAATACTACTAATGCAATCCAACTAATAGGTTCAACTTCAAAAAGTTTTTCCATTGTTTCTTCAAAATAACCTTCAGCCATAATTAATTTCCTCCTGACAATTGTTTTTGAGTTTTAATTACTTACTATTCTTTACTTTGTATATTTACAAATTTGTAAAATATCTTATCACATCTTTATGTTAATTGCAATAGTTACATATCTATTTAATACCTCTATCTATTTTTTTATTACAAAACAGATTATTACATAAAAAAGGTTATTGGTATTAACCTTAAAACAGAATTAACCCCTCATAATAAAATATGAGGGGGCAATTCTTAGAAATTACATATTTGCATAGTTCTTTTTGTCAATTTTCCTTGCAGGTCTTTCTTCATATTCAGGATGCTCATAAGGAATATTTTCCATAAATTCACGTGCAGAACCAAAATCATCAAAACTAAACTCATCAAATTCCATTTCTGTTTTGTAAACCCTTACTTCATACCCTTGACCTTCATTCTTCTTACTTAGAAAAATCATGAGTTCCAATTCACCTTCTGCAACCAAAGAAAGTGTATTATTCTTTTCAGAGATTTCTGTCTCATTCATAAACCGTAATAGGTCCCAATGACAATATACTACTGATTCAAATTTCATTTCTATTATCCTCCTTAAATTCATTTGGAGGTTTATCCCCCAAATATTGTTATTTGAATAATCCAAATTTGAGGGATTCTATGATTACTCATACTGTATATAATATCATATTTTATGTAAAATAGCAAAAAAAATAGACCTACCAAAACAGTGGATGTCTCAATAAGTCTATGGTGCAGATGGCCGGAATCGAACCGGCACGCCTTATTCAGGCGCAGGATTTTAAGTCCTGTGCGTCTGCCAATTCCGCCACATCTGCATTTTTTTGACATTCGCCTTACAACAGATATGATTATACTATCTTTATATATATTTTGTCAATAATAAAAATTAATTTTTTATGATCTTTTTGTATATTTTTATGCTTTTTTATTTTATTTTTATACATTTTGTGATAGAATAACTAAAAATAAAACAAAATTGGGAGTGATTATTTATGAATTTTAATAAATGTGTACGTTGTGGAAGTTTTTATACTACTAGTGATTGTATTTGCCCTAAATGTACACCAAAAGATAACTATGAAATGAATAAATTAAAAGAATATTTAGAAGAAAATACTGTTAAATCGGTTAATGATATCTGTTCAGATACTGGTATAACTGTTAAAAATATAAATAGATATTTAGAAAATGAAGAATTTACTAATCTTTCTGATGGTTTAAATAACACATCTGGAGATATTGGTATTAGTTTATAGAGGAGGAATTTTAATGTTAAACATTTTCAACACATTAGAAGAAAGAGGCTTTATTGAGCAAATGACACATGAAAGAGAAATTAAAGAACTATTTAGTAATGAAAGTGTTTCTTTTTATATAGGGTTTGATCCCACAGCAGATAGTCTTCATGTTGGACATTTTGTTTCTATGATGGTTGCATCTCATATGCAAAAAGCTGGTCACAAACCTATAATATTAATAGGTGGAGGTACTGCTACAATTGGTGATCCTTCTGGAAAAACTGACATGAGAAAAATGATGTCAAGAGAAGAAATAAATCACAATGTAGAATGTTTCAAAATACAATTGTCTAAATTTTTAAGTTTTGAAGGAGAGAATGCTGCTATTATTGTAGATAATGCAGATTGGCTTTTAAACCTTAATTTTATAGATTTTATGAAAGATATAGGTTCTCTATTTTCTGTTAATAAAATGCTTGCTGCTGAATGTTATAAACAAAGAATGGAACAAGGTTTAACTTTTTTTGAATTAAGCTATATGTTAATGCAATCTTATGATTTTTTATATTTACATGACAATTATAAATGTAAGCTACAATTAGGTGGAAATGATCAATGGTCTAATATAATTGGTGGTGTAGATTTAATAAGAAAAGTAGGACATTCAGACTCATATGGATTAACTTTTAAACTTCTTACTACTAAAGAGGGAAAAAAGATGGGAAAAACAGAAAAAGGTGCACTATGGTTAGACCCATCAAAAACAACTCCTTACGATTTTTATCAATATTGGAGAAATATAGCAGATGCAGATGTAAAAACAGTTCTGTGTTTACTTACATTCTTACCAATGGATAAAGTAAATAGTTTGTCTGAATTAAAAGATAAAGAAATTAATGAAGCTAAAAAAGTTGCAGCTTTTGAAATAACAAAATTAATTCATGGAGAAGAAGAAGCTAAAAAAGCTGAAGAAGCTTCTAATGCATTATTTGAAGGTAAAGGTAGTTTAGATGATATGCCTTCTACTAAGTTAGACTCTAGTAACATTTCTATATTAGATGCAATTATACAAACTAATATGGCTCCATCTAAAGGACAAGCAAGAACTTTAATTATTCAAGGTGGTATATCACTAAACGATGTTAAAGTACAAGATATAAATTATATGTTATCTGAAAATGATTTCAAAGATGGTTTTGCAATATTGAAAAAAGGTAAAAAAGTATATAATAAACTATTAATATAAGAGAATAATATATAAGAGAAACACTAACATTAATTTGTTAGTGTTTCTTTTATATATTGTCTAATCCACCTTTAATGTCATATACATTTTTATAACCTTTTTTTATTAAAAATTCTACTCCACTTTTACTTCTAATTCCAGATTGACAATAAAGTATTATATTTTCTTCTTTATTAGGAAAATATTTTTCTGGATTTCTTTCTAAATCATGTAATGGTAAATTTATTGCTCCTTCAAGATGTAGTTCTTTATACTCTTGAGGACTTCTAATATCAACTAACACTGTATCAATGTTATTTCTAATTATACTTTTAACTTGTTCATAATCTATTTCATTAGTTGTTATATTTCTATTATATATGTTATTTATTATATCTATTATCTTCTTCCTTATTTTTTGCATTATTAATTCACTCCAATCTATTACATTATATGCATGAACATAAAAAAAAGATAAGCTTTTAAACAATTATTTTGTTCTATACTTATCTTTTTCTATTTTAACTTAATTTTCTTTTTATTTTTTCTTTTTATTAGACTCTTCCAATTTTTTTGTTAACTTATTTTCATAACTATTTACTAAATAAATTAGTACAAGCATTCCTATTGTCAAACCTGTAGGAATTGTGTATCTACTTACAGGTATTCTGGTTATTGCTATTATACTTACATATAACAATTCTACTCCACCTATCATAGCTAATGTTCTTATAGTTACCTTTGAAGTTCCAAGTTTTCTATATCTTATAGATATATATGCTAATATTAATATTACTGCTATTGTAATAGGTAATACATATTTTTCTAATAAATCTACTAAACTCACTCTAGGCACATCAACTATCTTTATATTTTCTTTTTTTATTTCTGTTTCATATTTTTCATTTATTTTTCCTAAAAGATTATCAATCTGTTCATCAGAAGCTTCTTTTACTGTTATTGCTACCATATCATTGAATATCTCTACTTTTTGTACTATTACATTTTCTTCATTAAATACATCTTTTGATATTTGTTCAACTTCATTTATTTCATATTCTTTACCAAGATATATATCTAGTCTAGTATTTTTGTCATATTCTAAACTGTAATTGAATTTTAATGTAAATGAAATTATCAATCCTATCAGGATTATAGCACTTATTGCAATACAAATTATCTTTTTCTTATTCATTATTATTTCCTCCATATATTCCTATTTACTATTTACTATTTTTTATTTATTTCTAACAATAATTCTCTAGTAATTGTTATATTATATAGTATTGTTAATATAACTCCCCAGAACATTATTAATCCAAAACTTGCTATTTGTAAATAACCACTAAATGAACATATTAATGCTATTATAAATATTGGTACTATTATAAAAATACTTCTGATCATTCCTTCTTTAATAGCTTCCTTTTTGTTTTCTTTTTTAGTAAATTTATTTAATATTATTATATTGAATATACAATTTATTAATAATGATATAGCTATTGCATATATTCCATTAAATGATATATCTACATTTGTAAGTCTTATTATTAATAATAGTAAACTTACAAATCCAACAAATGATATAGATGTAAAAATACCATCTTTTTTATATTTTACAATTGAATATATAAAAACTAGTACTACTGCTATTGCCATAAAAATAACAAAGTTTGTGTTTTGGCTGTCTATATTTGTTTCAATATATTTATTACTATCTACTTCATAAATTATTGGTAACTCACCATTATTCAATAATGATACTATATTTTTAGCTTTTTCACTATTTTCTAATACTTCTGCATTAGTAGTACCAACACTTCCAATAGATAATTGCAATTCTCCATTTTCTATTGTTTCACCAAAAGATGTATTTACTAATTCCTGATCACCTATAGTTATTGATACTTTTTTATCTACATTATTTCCTTCTTCATCAGTAATACTAACATATGTTTTAGAAATTTCTTCTAATTTATACCTACTATCTTTTTTAAATGTTATACCTAAGTATATAGTAGTTCCTGAACTTGTAGTATTATATAGAACTTTAGCTTCTTTTAAATCATTGTTATCCATTAATACTTCATTTGTATCTGAATCTTTTACTTCAAATCTTCCACTAGATACCATTGCTGATATTGCTAAATCCACATTATTGTCTTCATTGAAATCTACTAAAATTGATCCATTTTCTTTATTTTGTCTTATTTCATAATTTTTAATATTTAACTCTTCTAGTCTATTTTTAATAATCTTTTTAACTTTATCAAAATTTCCAATATTAATACTTTCATTTTGATTCACTTCTATTTCTTCAGTTATATATCCATTTTCAGCTATTTCTTCTTCTGTAGCATCTTCAATTATATTTCCTTCACTATCTTTTATAACTGATTTCACTTCATCACTTACAAGTAAATTTATAGATCTTTTACCTTTTAACTCCATTTGTAATGAATAATCCTTTATAGCATTAGTCATACTTCCTTTATTATTTACAAATATTCCAACAAATGATATTAATGAAATTAATACTATTGATAATATTATTAAAACTATTTTTAATTTGTTTGTCTTTTTCAATTTTATATCCTCCTCATATTTCCTTTATATTATAATAATTTTGTACCATTTATTATTAACTCAAACCATACTTCTAAATATTTTGCTGCATATTTACTCATCATTGTTCTTTTCATAAATATTTCAAAATAATCTAATACTGGGCATATATTGGTATCTATACTAAGATCTAATATTATTTTTCTTTCTTCAGAATTTATACTTAAATCTGCACTTGTTACTGCATAATTTACTCTATCATGAATATCAAAAGTTGAAAGATTTTCATTTATTACTCTTTTTCTGTGCACATCTGATTTATCTGCTAATATCAATGCTGCTGATATATCACTAACTGCTGTACCTGTATCTTCATCATGATTTCCTATTGCAAGTATTATTTCTGTTCTTTCTTTACTATCCATTCCCATATCTTTTAAAATGTTATAGCTAAGTATTGCTCCTGAATGTGCATGGTCAATTCTATTTATACAATTACCAATATCATGTAAATAACCTGCTATCTTTGCAAGTTCAATTCTTCTTTCATCATATCCGCAGAACTTCTAGTATTTTACCTGCTCTCTCAGATACAATATTCATATGTCTTAATGAGTGCTCTGTATATCCTAATGCTTTTAATTGTTTACTAGCACCTTCCACAAAATTCAATACTTCTTCATTATTTTTTACCTCTTCTAAGGTTATCATTTATTGTCCTCCATCTTATATGTTATTATATCTATATATTTAATAATTATTTTTAATTCTATATTAAAAAATAAAATAATTCAACTATTTTCATTAAATAGTTGAATTATTTATATATTCTCTTACCTTAATTTCCCTAAAGTTTACTTGTATATATTTTAAAATCTTATATCACTTATTTTTTACTTTTTATTTGAAATTTATACCAATTATTCCACCTAAACAACCAAAAATTATACTTGATACAATAATTATAATTGAACTACTATTTAGCATAAAACTTCCTCCTGCTAAACTAGATATTATATATAATATTACCATATAAATTAAACCAATTGCTCCACCATTTAATAATCCATTTTTATTAAGCTTTCTTGTACTTATTGAGCTTCCTACAAGTATTGATATACTACTAATAATTACTATTACTGGTATTTTACTAGTTTCACTAACATTAGAATATGTTAGTATTAATGAAAATATAAATAATAGTATTAAAGTTAATACAACCGAAATAACTATTCCTTTTAATATCCTATTTATATTATTGTTAAGATCTATATTTTGATTTTCTATTACCTTGTTCATAAAAAAACCTCCCTTATATATACATGTATATTAAGAAAGGTTTTTACTTATTACAATTATTTATTTTATTCTTTTTTATTAATTTCTATCATCTATTCCAGCAATAGCCCATTTTTCTATATATGTTTCCGTTTTACTTGGAGATACTTCAAGTAATATTTTATCTTCTTCTATTTTTGTTATTTTTCCACTTAACCCTGAATATGTTATTATTTTATCTCCAACTTTTAAATTATTTTGAAGATTTTTTAATTCAGCTTCTTGTTTCTTTTTTGGATGATATACAAGAAAAACAACTACTAAAAATATTATTACTAAATATATTATATCAATATAGTTCATATTATCTCCTTATACAAATAATTAATATTATTCCTCAACATTTTCCTCTGTAGTATTTGCATTTTCTTCAGTGTTTTCTGTAGTATTTGCTGTATTTTCAGTGTTTTTACTAGTATTATTAACTGATGTTATATTTATATCATCTATTTCATCTGAATCATTTACAACATTTTTATTTATTTTCTTAATTCCTTGTCCATTAAAATATTCTTCTACATTAAGTCTTTTTTCATTGTATTCCATTTCAAAAACAGTCTTTCCTGAACTTGTAACAGAATAAACACTAGTTAATGCAATTTCTACTAATTTCTCACCTTTTGCATTATATATTCCATATAATTTATCTTTTCCTACTACTATTGCTTCATAATCTGGAATAATAATAACATTATTAGTTGATTTAACATTACTTGTACCTATAACACATCCTAAGAAATCAAATGATACTGGTAATATTTCTCTTCCTGCTACATCAAGTATTCCCCATTTTTTATCTTTCATTACTGGTATACAATTATCAAATATTAGGTATGGATTTTTTATATCACTATTTTTGAATTGACTCAAATCTATTCCTATTTGTTCATATTCTAAATATATAATTATATTTCCATTTTTATCTAAAACACCACTTTTTCCATCATTTCTTACTAAATATAATTCTTTGTCTTTATCTAATAATTCAATACTATCATATAATAGATTTATTTTTGTTCTACCTGTATTACTAACTAATCCTACTTTTGCATTTGCTGTAACAAAAAAATCTTTAGTAGTTTCAACATATCTTATCTTATCATATTTAGGACTTATGATTTGTTTTCCTTCTGTTGTAATAATTCCTGCTTTTCCATCCTCTTTTATTGCAATTATCATATCTGATGTTAGTGCTTTAAGATTTTCAAATTCATTATCTAAATTTTTATATCCATATTCTGCTATTTTACCTGTATAGTACTCTGTTAAATATGGTAATGTAAATATAGTTACCATATTTGTTTCTACATTATATTCAAAATTAGCATTAAATATAGTTTTTATACCTTCTGGTGTAGTATATAATTTACTATTCATAAATTTTATATTCTCATCAATATAGAAATAGTTATATAAATCTCTATTTGAATTTTGTACTATTTTATAAACTCTTTTAGAATTTGCCTCAAAAGAGACTATTTCATCTGGATTTCTTACAAAACCTTTTGTATTATCTTCTGAAGTTTTTTCATATTCTCCATTTAAATATTCATATCCAAAAATCTTTGCCATATCATTTATAGATATATATACTTTTCCAGTATCTTCTATAATTAAAGTGTTATTAGTTAAGCTTGTTGCACTATTATCAATGTACACTCTTAACTGTTGTGATTGTAGCATAGTAATTGCTACTAATATTCCTACACATAACAAAGATATTAATACTATAGCTATAATAATCATTTTAGCTATTTTACTGTTTTTGTTCTTCTCTTCAACTAATTCATTTTCAAAAAGATCCATAATTTTCCCCCTCATATAACTTATACTTTTGTATATCCATATTTTTTATAAAATTCATTTTTAAATGTTAATAGATTATCATTTTCTATTTCTATTCTAACCCTTTGCATTAATTTAGTCAAGAAATATAAGTTATGCATAGTTAGCAATCGTATACCTAATATTTCATTTGTTTTTATTAAATGTCTTATATATGCTCTTGTATAATTTTTACATGTATAACAATCACATTCATCATCTAATTTAGTAAAATCTTTTTCATATGTAGCATTTCTTACTACTACTTTTCCATTCCAAGTCATTGCTGTTCCATTTCTTGCTATTCTACTTGGAAGAACACAATCACACATGTCTATTCCTCTTAAAACCGCTTCTATTAAATAATCTGGTGTTCCCACTCCCATTAAATATCTTGGTTTTTCTTTAGGTAACATTTTTGCTGTATAATCTAAGATTTCACACATCATATCTTTTGGTTCTCCTACACTTAGTCCTCCTATTGCATACCCTGGAAAATCCATTTCTATTAAATCTTCTGCAGATTTTTGTCTTAAATCTTTATACATTCCTCCTTGTACTATTCCAAAAAGACCTTGTTTATCTATATTTTTATGTGCATCTTTACATCTTTTTGCCCATCTAGTAGTTCTTTCCATTGAATCTTTAGTATATTCATATGTAGATGGATATGAACAACATTCATCAAATGCCATTATTATATCTGCTCCAAGATCATTTTCTATTTCCATTACCTTTTCGGGTGATAAAAAGTGTTTGCTTCCATCTAAATGAGATTTAAACTCCACTCCCTCTTCAGAGATTGTCCTTAAATCTCCTAAACTAAAAACTTGAAAACCTCCACTATCTGTTAAAATTGCTCTATCCCAATTCATAAACTTGTGTAATCCACCGAGCTTCTTTAACCAATTTATTACCTGGTCTTAAATATAAGTGATATGTATTAGATAAAATAATCTTTGCATCTATATCATTTTTTAGTTCATCAGGAGACATTGATTTTACTGTTGCTTGTGTACCAACAGGCATAAATACTGGTGTATCAATAATTCCATGAGGAGTGTGTATTCTACCTCTTCTTGCACCTGTTTGTTTACATTCATGTATTAGTTCATATGTTATTGCTGACATCCTTTTTTCATTCTCCTTTTAATTATATTCATATATTCTATTATACAATATTTAGCTATAAAAATAAATATATAAACTATATAAATATTTCATTTTTTAAAATAAAACCTAATATATAAACATTGCATCTCCAAAAGAGAAAAATTTATATTCTTTATCTACTGCTTCTTTATATGCTTTTAATATATATTCTTTATTAGCAAATGCAGAAACAAGCATTATCAAAGTAGATTCTGGTAGATGAAAATTTGTTATTAACCCATCTATACATTTAAATGTATAGCCTGGATATATAAATATATTTGTATTACTTTCTATTTTTTTAACTTTTCCTGTCTCATCTGATATTGACTCTAATACTCTACAAGATGTTGTTCCTACTGCAATAACTCTACCACCTTTTTCCTTAGTAGTATTTATTTTTTCTACATCTTCTTCTTTAATATAAAAATATTCTGAATGCATATCATGTTCTTCAATAACATCTACCTTAACTGGTCTAAATGTTCCTATACCCACATGAAGTGTTACATTTGCAATATCTATTCCTTTTTCTTTTATTTTTTTTATTAATTCTTCTGTAAAATGTAACCCTGCTGTTGGTGCTGCTGCTGAACCTTCATTTTTTGCATATATAGTTTGATACCTATCTTTTTCTTTCAATTTTTCATGAATATATGGTGGTAATGGCATCATACCTATCTCATTTAATATTTCATTAAATATACCTTCATATTCAAATTTAATTTTCCTATTTCCACCTTCTAATACTTCTAATATTTCTGCTCTTAAAATTCCACCTCCAAATATGACCTCAGCACCTGGCATTAATTTTTTTCCTGGTTTTACCATAGCTTCCCAAATATCATTTTCTAAGTTTTTCAACAGAAGTATTTCCACCTTTGCTCCTGTTTGTTTTTTTATTCCATACAATCTTGCTGGTATTACTCTTGTATTATTAATAACCAATAAATCTCCTGGTTTTAAATAATCTAATATATCTTTAAATACTTTATGTTCTATATTTTGTTTTTCTTTATTTAGCACCATTAATCTTGATTCATCTCTCTTTTTTATTGGCACTTGAGCTATTAAATTTTCTGGTAATTCATAATTAAATTCTGATACTTTCATTTTGTTTATCCCACACTTTCTTTCCATTCACCTTTAAATAATTTCATAATTTTCTCTGCTGTTATTTTTATTTCTTCTATTTTGTTTGTTGGTTCATTTAATAATTCTAAAAAATATGAATTTTTAAAATCAATTTCTTTAACTGGTCTCATTTTAAAAACATCTTCTTCTAATCCTACAAAATTGCCTGTTGTTTTATCTTTTATAGTTTTAGTGAGATATGCCTTATACCATGATTTTAATCCTTCTTTTTGTTTACTGTTATATCCATACAATTCATTATCATGTAGTTTTGGAATTTCATACTTTCTTTCTAACAAGCTTCTTTCTAATGAATGTATAAACTCATGAACAAAAACCTCTTCTGGAAAAGTATTATATCTTGCATCATATTTATATGTATAACTTTTTTTATCATTTGGAAGTCTTATATTAGAAAAACCTATACCATAATAATCCATAGCTCCGAAGACCTATCCAATCATAAACTGGTATTTCTGTATTTTTCATAACATCTCCCAATCTTACTGCAACAAATATATGATCATACTCTTTTTTATCAATATATGTATCTATAAGTAATTCTACATCATTTGGTCCTACATAATATCCATTAGTCTCATCATATGAAAGAGAAGTTAATGGTTCCTCTATCTTATATACATCTGATTTAGATATTATATTTTCATTTGATAGGCTTCTAATAGATTCATCAAAATTTTTAATATTTTTTTCCATTTGATATATGTCCTGATTGTTCATACTCAATTTTATATTCTCAATTTTTTCATCTATATTAACATTTACATCTATATTTTCAATTATAAATAATGCCATATTCCAATTGTTCTCATTGCTTTTTATTCCTTTTTCAATTGTAAAATCTGAAAACCATGCTGTTCCACTACAATTTCCTTCATATCCACCAAGCCTAAATCCAATATCTATACTTGTCCTATCTTTTGAATCAAATAATAATTCTACCTTTTGCCAACCATTACTACCATTTATTAATTTTGATCTTTCTGTTGTATCTACAATTGATATATGTGCACCTGATAATATTTTTTCATTAGTTGATTTAACATCATTTGTTTTTATCATACAAGTTATTTTATATGGAGTTTCTGGTTCTACTTCTATAGTTCTATAAAATAGAGCATCATTTTCTTTATCTGAATATATTTTATAACTATTCATATCCGAATATTTAACAGATGGATCTCTTTCAAATACAGATCCTTTTAATATATCTTCTGCTTTATAATATTCATTAAAATTGTATTTATCAAATATTATATTTGCTCCCACCAAAATTAATATTATAATAAGAATAAAAAATATATTAATTAGTATTTCCTTCTTTTTATTTTCTTTCACATATACCTCCATAAAAATTTATAAATTTTTATTCATAGCTTTTTATTTATATTAACCATATATACTAGTTACTTTTTTACAATTGCTTTTTTGTTTTATATAACTTTTTGTATAATTATTTAATATTCACCTTATACCTTATTATATAAGATTTAATAAATATGTACAATAAAAAACTACATTGTATACACAAAATAATATATAAAATCTTAAATCTTAAAAAAATAATTGACCTAGAAAATCTTCTAGGTCAATTATTTTACTTTCAAAACCTAATACTTAAGAACATTGTACAAATGTTATCCCCATAGGTATATCATCAATTTTAAAAACATCAGTCTTCATAAAAGGATATTCTTTTGTCACAGTGGAAGATAGTGCAAGCATTTCATCAATTGCTACCATCTTTTTAAAAAATACTATAAAAGATTTTTCTATTTTGTTAAATTTTTTTCCTATTTCTACAAAATCTTCAATATTTATAACATTTTCAGCTATATCCTGTATATCAACAAGATATATGTCTGATTTTATAATTAATTTCCGCAATCCTTCTTCAAGATAAAATGCTATAGAATCTGACTTATAATTTCTTAATTTTGCATTTAATTCAGTTTGAATTGATTTTTTAAAATTCTCTGTCATTCCTCCAACATTTTGAACTCTGTATTTCTTTACCTTTTCCCTTTTTGACATGTTAATGTCCTCCTTTTATATATTTTTATTTAAAATTATATATTCTCCAAATAATGTTTTAACATTATGTAAATAGTATTATACTTAATTTCATAAACAAAGTCAAGGTAATTACTAACCTTGACTTTGTTTCTTTTATTTAATTTAAATTTAAAATTATTTTTGTTTTATTTTTTTATTACTTCTACATCTACTTTAAAGTTTTCACCATTTACAACTGTATCAGTATATTCTCTATTTTCTCCATAAGTGATGTTCTCAGATAAAGTATCTCTCATAATTGTATCTTTAAATTTATCTACTATTTTTTCAAGCATATCATTTCCAGATACATATAAATGTATTTTATCTAATACTTCAAAACCTTTATCTTTTCTCATGTTTTGGATTTTAGAAAGTATTTCTCTCACATACCCTTCTTCTTTAAGTTCTTCTGTAATATTAGTATCTAAAACTACTCCTAATTCTCCTTCTCCTGCAAATGCAAAACCTTCAATTCCTTGCATAGTTACAAGAAGATTATCTTGATTAAGTTCTATAGTATTTCCTTCTACCTCTATTACAACAGCTTCTCCACCACGTATTTTACTTGCTATTTCCATTTGATTTTGTGATGAAATCTCATTTTTAATTTGAGGAATTAATTTACCATATAATTTACCAAGTACAGGTAAATTTGGTTTAATTTCAAAATTAACATATTTAGCAAGATCCGCTCCTAGTTCAACATCTTTAATGTTCAATTCATCTTTAACAATATCTCCATAATATTTTGGTAATTCTTGTTCAGATATTAACATTTTAGATAATGGCTGTCTGTTTTTTATATTAGCACTATTTCTAGCACTTCTTCCAAGTTTAACCATTGTATATGCTAATCCCATTTCTTTTTCTAACTCTTTATTTATCTCTGCTTTATTAACTTCTGGCCATGTACATAAATGAACACTCTCTGCTGCATTTTTATCTAAATTTACTACTAAATTTTGATATATCTCCTCTGTCATAAATGGAACAAAAGGTGCTGCAACTTTTGAAAGAGTTACCAATGCTGTATATAGTGTTACAAAAGCTCCTATTTTATCATTATCTAAATCTTTTCCCCAATATCTTGATCTATTTCTTCTTACATACCAATTAGATAATTCATCTGTAAATGTTTCTATTTCTAATGCTGCTGAAGAAATATCATATTTATCTAATTTTTCATCTACATTTTCTATTAAAGTGTTTAGTTTTGATAATATCCATTTATCCATTATGTTTTCTGATTCAAAATCTTTATATTCTAATGGATTAAATTTATCTATTTGAGCATATAGTACATAGAATGAATATACATTCCACAATGTGCTTAAAAATTTTCTTTGTGTTTCTGCAACTTCATTTATTGAAAATCTAGTAGGAAGCCATGGTGCTGAAGCTGTATAAAAATGCCATCTCGTAGCATCTGCACCTACTTGACCTAGCACTTCGAAAGGATCTACAACATTTCCTTTTGATTTAGACATTTTTAAACCTTTTCCATCAAGTACAAGACCTAATACTATACAATTTTCAAATGATGCTTTATCAAATATTGCTGTTGATATAGCCAACAATGTATAGAACCATCCTCTTGTTTGATCAACTGCTTCTGATATAAATTGTGCTGGATAATTTTTATCAAATAGTTCTTTATTTTCAAAAGGATAATGTAATTGTGCAAAAGGCATAGATCCTGAATCAAACCATGCATCTATTACTTCTTTAGTTCTTTTCATTTTCGAACCACATTTTGAACAATTTAAATATACATTATCTATATATGGTTTATGAAGCTCTATTTCTTCTGGTACATCTATTCCTTTTTCTTTAAGTTCTTCTATACTTCCTATACATTCTTGATGCCCACATTCGCATTCCCATATAGGTAAAGGAGTTCCCCAATATCTATCTCTTGATATACCCCAATCAATAACATTTTCTAAGAATTTTCCCATTCTTCCTGTTCTTATTGTATCTGGGTACCAGTTTATTTTATTATTATTTTCTAAAAGATTATCTCTTAATGTTGACATAGCAACAAACCAACTCTCTTTTGGATAATATAGAAGTGGTGTATCACATCTCCAACAATGTGGATATGAATGCATATGTCTTTTACTTGAGAATAGTTTATTTTCTTCTTTTAGCCATGCAACTATTGAATCATCACATTTTTTTACAAATTTTCCTGCCCAAGGAGTAACTTCTTCTACAAACTTCCCTTCTTTGTCTACTAAATTTACAAATGTAATTCCATTTTGTTTTGACACCATACTATCATCTTCACCATATGCTGGTGCCACATGAACAATACCTGTACCATCTGTTAAAGTTACAAAATCACCATGTATAACTTCAAATGCTTTACCTTCTACTTCACCATATGGTATTAATCTTTCATATTTAACTCCTAATAATTCTGCTCCCTTAAAATCTTTAACAATCTCATATTCTAAGTCTTTTAATACTTCTGATATTAATTCTTTTGCTAATATATATATTTCTTCTTTATTTTCTAATTTTACTTTTACTTCCGAATAATCATATGCTTTATTAATACATAAAGCTAAATTTGAAGGTAATGTCCATGGAGTTGTAGTCCATGCTAAGAAATATTTGTTTTCTTGTCCCTCTACTTTAAATTTTGCTACACAAGTTAAATCACTAACATCTTTATATCCTTGAGCAACTTCATGTGATGATAATGCTGTTCCACATCTTGGACAATATGGCATAACTTTATGACCTTCATATAGAAGTCCTTTATCCCACATTTGTTTTAAAGCCCACCATTCAGATTCAATATAGTTATTATGATATGTTACATATGGTTTTTCCATATCTACCCAATAACCTATTTGTTTACTCATTTTTTCCCACATTGAAATATATGTAAAAACACTATCTTTACATTCTTTTATGAATTTTTCTATTCCATATTCTTCAATCTCTTGTTTTCCTGAAATACCTAATTTTTTTTCTACTTCTAATTCAACTGGTAGTCCATGTGTATCCCATCCAGCTTTACGATCTACATTATACCCTTTCATAACTTTATATCTTGGTATAATGTCTTTAATAACTCTTGTAAGAACATGACCAACATGTGGTTTTCCATTAGCTGTTGGTGGTCCATCATAAAAATTAAAGTTTTTCTCATCTTTATTTTTTTCAAAGTTCTTTTTTATAATATTATTTTTTTCCCAGAAATTCTCTACTTCTTTTTCCATTCCTACAAACCCATTTTTAAGTTCTACTTTTTTGTACATACAAACACTCCTTATTTTATATATTTTCATATTTTATATTTCCATTTCTTATACCTTTTAGATATATGTTAATATAAAATATGCATTCAAAAAAACCTTTTCAATCCTATAATTTAGGACGAAAAGGTTTATAATTTCCGCGGTACCACCTATTTTAATAATCTATAAATATTTATATATTAATATATTTAAATACCATACATATACTTTATTAGACCATTCTCTTTATACTTTTTAACGCAAAGTCTACGACACAACTTAATATATTTTTCAGTTATGCAACAACATAGGTGATAACAAATAACATATTATCCTACTAAAATTTCACCAAATATTTAGCTCTCTAAAGGTTTTACTTTATTTGTGTTATCCTTGTTCTTGTTTTTTGTTTTAATTTATGATATATATATTATCACTTTTATGTGAATTTTGCAATATATTTATATAAATATTTTAATACATGGAGGTAATTATGAATAAAAAATATAAATTAGCTATTGTAGGTGCCACTGGCCTAGTAGGAAGAACTGTTTTGAAAATACTTGAAGAAAAGAATCTCCCTATATCAGAATATACTCTTTTTGCATCTTCAAGATCTGCTGGTAATAAAATAAAATTTTTAGGTAAACATCATATTGTACAAGAATTAAATGAATTTTCTTTTGATACACATTTTGATTTTGCTATTTTTTCTTCTGGAGGAGAAATTTCTAAAAAATATTCTCCTATAGCAGCAGCTAAGGGCTGTATTGTTATTGATAATAGTAGTGCTTTTAGAATGGATAATAATGTACCTTTAATAGTTCCTGAAGTTAATCCTGAAGATATCAAATTGAATAAAGGAATAATTGCTAACCCTAACTGTTCTACTATACAAGCTGTTGTTGCACTTAAACCATTAGATGATAAATATACAATAAAAAGAATTGTATATTCTACTTATCAAGCAGTATCAGGAGCAGGAGTAAAAGGAATAGAAGATCTAGAAAAAGGAAACAATTCTGATTATATACTTCAAAAATTTCCACATAATATATATAATAATTGTTTACCACATATAGATGTTTTTCTAGACAATGGTTATACAAAAGAAGAGGAAAAAATGATAAATGAAACTAAAAAAATTCTAAAAAATCCTAATTTAAAAATAACTGCAACTACTGTTAGAGTCCCTGTTACTAATTCACATAGTGAATCTATAAATATTGAATTTGAAAATGATTTTGATTTAGAAGATCTTAAAAACCTATTATCTAAATCAAGAGGAATTATAGTTGAAGATGATATACAAAATAATATATATCCACTAGCAACAAATGCAAATGGTAATGATAATGTCTTTGTTGGAAGAATTAGAAGAGATTATAGTGTTGATTTTGGTATTAATTTATGGGTGGTTGCTGATAATATAAGGAAAGGTGCTGCTACTAATGCAATACAAATTATGGAAGAATTGATTAATAATAAATTATAAATTATGAATTATTATTTTTCTTTTTAAAAATTTATGAAAAAACAAAATTTGAAAAGATAAAAAAAAGAAAAAATTTAAAAAGATATCTATATATAAATAGATATCTTTTCTTTTTTTATATAACAAAGTATTTATTTTTCTTTTAACCTATCATATAATATCAGCATAGAATATATAAATATATTTTCTATATACATATACCCTTATAAAGGAGATACATATTATGAAACAAATTATTTTTGAAGGCTGTGGAACAGCTATTTCAACACCATTTAAAGATGAAGGTATTAATTTTGATGAACTTGGGAAATTGATTGATTTTCAAATTAACAATAAAGTTGATTCTATTATTGTTTGTGGTACTACTGGTGAATCTTCAACAATGACTTTAGAAGAAAAAAAACAAACAATAAAATATACTGTAGATAAAGTAGCTAAAAGAATTCCTGTTATAGCAGGAACTGGGGGAAATAACACCAAAGATGTTATTGAACTTTCAAAATTTTCTGAAAGTATTGGTGCTGATGGTCTTTTAATTGTTACACCATATTATAATAAAACTACTCAAAAAGGATTAATAGAACATTATAAAGCAATTTCTAGTCAAACTAATTTACCTATTATTCTATATAATGTACCAAGCAGAACTGGTTTAAACATATTACCAGATACTTGTTTAGAATTGTCTAAAATAAACAATATAGTTGCTATTAAAGAAGCAAGTGGTAATATATCACAAATAGCAAAAATTGTTTCATTATGTGGTAATGATTTATATATATATTCAGGAAATGATGATCAAATTGTTCCTATTCTATCTTTAGGAGGTAAAGGTGTAATATCTGTTTTATCAAATATAGCTCCAAAATACACACATGATATTGTAGAAAATTATTTAAATGGTAATGTTCAAAAATCTACAAAAATGCAATTAGATGCTATTGATTTAATTGATAACCTATTTTCTGAAGTAAATCCTATTCCTGTTAAAGCAGCACTTAATATGTTAGGATATGATTTTAGAACACCTAGACTTCCATTACTAGAAATGACTAATGATGGAAAAGAATCTTTGAAACTTTCTATGAAAAAACTAAATATATTATAATTTCATTTTTAGGTTACAATAATATTATTTTTTTATTAAATTAATATTACCTTTTAAAATAATTATAATTTTCATGTTATAATATACAATATACATATTACTTATTTTAAACTTAAGGATGGGGATAAATGAATATTAATTCAAAAGAAAACACAGATAATAATGACTTATACCAAAATAGCTATAAATTAGAATTTGAAAATATAATAGATGATTTATGTAATAATTCTACTGTAAAAAAAATGCAAGATTTTATGCAACACTGTGACACTACTTGCTATGACCATTGCAAAAATGTTGCATATTATAGTTATCTAATTTGTAAAAAATATAATTTAGATTATAAATCTGCTGCTAGAGCAGGTATGCTACATGACTTATTTTTATATGATTGGAGAAATAGTAAAAAAAGACTGAGCCTAAATCAACTTCATGCTTTTGCACACCCAAAAATTGCATTATCTAATTCAATAAAGCTATTTGATTTGAATAATAAAGAAAAAGATATTATTTCAAAACATATGTGGCCTGTAACAATTAAATTACCAAAATATAAAGAAAGTTATATCATAACTTTTGTAGATAAGTTTTGTGCACTTAAAGAAACTTTTGACTATATGAAGAAAACTTACAATATGAAAAAATTATATAAATATTCATATATATTTTTAGGACTGTTCATTTTTAGAATAATATAAATTTGATATATATATAATAAATTTCTAAAAATATGAAACAAATAAAACAAAAGGATTGTAACATAACAATCCTTTTATAAGATAAGGGAGTGAAAATTATGATACATGTACTAATAAATGGTTGTAATGGAAGAATGGGACAAGAAGTAATACATACTATAAATGGTTTTGAAGATTTAAAAATAATTGCAGGATTTGATAGATCAGATAATAACTTGATGGATTTTCCTGTATATACAAATATAGATAATATAAAAGAAAAACCTGATGTAATTATTGATTTTTCTGTACCAATCTCTACTTTGAATATATTAAAATATGCTAAAGAAACCTGTACACCTATAGTGATAGCTACTACAGGTTTTACTGAAGAAGAGCTAAATATTATTGATGATTATTCTAAATCAATTCCTATATTTAAGTCTGCTAACATGTCTTTTGATATTAATATAATGGCAAAAATGGCTTCAGAATTAGCTACTAAATTAAAAGATACTGATATAGAAATAATTGAAACACATCATAATCAAAAAATAGATAGTCCAAGTGGTACTGCTATTTTACTTGCAGATAGTATAAATAATGCTCTTGATAAAAAAATGAACTATGAATTTAATAGACATGATAAAAAATCAAAAAGAGGTATAAATGAAATTGGTTTTTCTAATATTCGTGGTGGAAATATTGTTGGAGAACATACTATAAAATTCTTTGGATCAAATGAAACTTTTGAAATAACTCATACTACATATTCAAGAAGTGTATTTGCAGAAGGAGCACTAAAAGCTGCTTTATTCATATATAACAAACCTACTGGAAAATATGATATGAATGATTTAATATAACTATCAATTTATCATATAAAATTTATAAATATTAAAACAAAATAAGAAGTTTTCTTTCATGAAAACTTCTTATTTTTACTATTTTATATATTATACATGATATTTATTGTCCAAGTGCACTAGGATCTATTCCATATTTTTGCATTAACCAAGTTTGATAATCAAATGGTTGTAATGTTTCTGGTTCTCCAAAATTCACTCCATTTGTTTCTACTCTTATACTAGTTATTATTGGAGGATTAACTGGTGTACTTGCTTCAGATTCTTCATCTTTTGCCATTACTTCAATAGCAGCTAACTTATCTAATATATCTAAACCTTCTATTATTTTTCCAAACCCTGTATATTGTCCATTTAATTGATTATTACTTTCTGTTACAATAAAGAATTGTGATCCTGCTGAATTATATCCTTCTTCATATAGACCTAAATTACTATAATCTGATCTAGCCATAGATATAACACCTTTTTCATGTCTTAAATTATTTTTCTCATATCCATTAGCAGCAAATTCTCCATATATACTATAACTTTCATTTAATCCATCTTCTTTTAAATCTGCTAAAGTTGGACCTCCTGTACCATCTCCATTTATGTCTCCACCTTGCACCATGAAATTTGAAATAATTCTATGAAATGTTAGGTCATCATAAAATCCATTGTTTGCTAAAGCTATAAAGTTTGCCACTGTGTTTGGAGCTTGATTTGGATATAATTCTAATTTTATAACACCCATATCCTTTATTTCTATTGTAGCTATTGGATTTTGTACTTTTTCATTAGATTTTTTATAATATCCTAAACTTAATATTCCTATTCCTATTACCACTAATATGATTAAAGCAATTATGATCATTTTATTTTTTTGCATTATACTTTCTCCTCCTAATAATTTATTTGAAATTTATTTTTTATTTTACTGTTATAGTTTCTATATTTTCATTACCTTTACTGTCTGTTAATTTTACCTCATATGATCCTGGAGCATTTACTAAGAATGTATATCCTTCTATTTCTGTCCAATAATCATCAAAAACAGATTTATAACTAACTGTACCAGTACTTATATTATTTACAAATACTATATTTTCTAATTTTATATTCCAAGAAGTTCCTTCTTTTTCTGTAACTATTTTAAATGTTGGTAGTCCTATAGATTTTTGTGTATATTCTACATTTTTTTGTTGATTTTCTAAATCTTTCACAGCATAGTATGTTGCTCCTCCTGTTTTAACACCATCAAGATCATAAACTTCTCCTGTGTAAAAATTAATTATCAAATTTCTATTTATATCATATATTTCTATTTGTTCTAAATCACTTTTATTGAAATATCTAAAATTATTAATACTACTATTCAAATTATATTTTGATTTTATTATGTTGAAATTGTTATTGTATTTTGCAGGAATATCTGTTATAGGTTTTCCTACAGTAATACTTTCAGTTTGAGGAATTTCATTTCCTTTACCACTTATTATGTTTAAAATAACTTGTCCTTCTCCAGCATTTTCTCCTGAAATTCTACTTCCTGTACCATTATAGTATGATGAAGATCCTGTATTAGTACTTGTAGCTGATGTTCCAAATGTATATCCTCCACCTAAGCCATTATTGTTATCTGTAGCTCTTCCACATCCATATCCTCCATATCCCGTCTGATTTAATGTGTTTGATCTATCCTTACTATAGTTTGTACCTACAATCTTTTTTGTAAAACCATATGTTGAATCTATCATTCCTGTATTAGTTGATCCATTAGTTGCTATTCCATCTGCACCTGGTATTGGAGATCTATGTACTCCATCATTTCCACCATTTCCTCCTGCTGCTATTACAATAGGATCTACATATGAAACACCTGATATTCCTAAAGCGGATACATTGTATGATGAACTTGATACTACTTTAAACACAAATGTTCCTCCGACCACCGTCCACCACCAGTTCCATCTGATGATTTATATAAGTGATTTAATTTTCCCATTTGTCCAACTACAATCAAAATTCTATCACCTGAATTAAGACTAACATTATTAGTTTTTATATATGCACCTTTACCACCATTATTTTTTCCTGAATCTAATACATTTCCTGGACCTCCTGCTGCACCTCTTACTTCTACTTGTACTGTCATTGCACTAGGAGCTGTATATATAATATAATTACCAGTATCTGCAGTACCTGTTGAATTGAATATTAATTTATCACCATTATAATATGATGTTGGGTAATTTAATACATTAGTACCAACTTTATTTATTATATATGATTTATTAGTAATATCACTTTCATTTGCACTACTATCAGAATATATATTCACCTTTTCTTGTATAGCTTTTAACTCAGTAGTGAATGCTTTTTTCTTTGCATCTGATAGAATATTTATACCCGAATATGTTGCTGTTGCTGTTAATAATCCTATTATTATTACAGTTATTACTAAAGTTACAATAGTTATACCTTTATTTGCTCTCATCTAGGGTACCTCCTTTTCTTTGGTAACTATATTTTAAATTCTTTTTTCTATTTCTTCTAATAATCTATAAACATAGTCTTGTGTTGAAAAAGTCAAGCTTGAATCATTATTATTTACCATTTCCCTTACTTTTTCAAGTGGAATATATTTTATTTCACTAAGTTCTTCTTTTTGAATAATATAATCTTCTATTGGCCAATCAGTTTTTAAAAAATAGATATATTTAAAATGGTAATTTTTTCTCCCTGGAGATTCATTTTTCACTTTTTTTATCCATATTAATTCCAATTTATCTGTAGTAGTATCAAACCCTATTTCTTCTTTTAATTCCCTAATTAAAGATTTCTCTATTGTTTCACCAGCATCTATATGACCAGCACATGTTCCCCATTGGTTTGGCTTTTCTTTTTTATTAGCAGCTCTTTTTTGAAGTAATAGCTCTCCTTTATTGTTTGCCATCCAAACAGCAACCTCTCTATGCCAAACACCATTTATATGTATATGCTCTCTTTCTTCTGATTTGCCTATTAAATTGTTATCTTCATCCACAACATCCAATAATTCCATCATTTTGCTCCTTCTTTATTAAACCAGTTTGAAAAATTATAACATTACATTATCGAACACAAATTGTTCTTGCATCCTTTTTAAGGATTGTTTAATTGTTCTTGCTCTTACTTCTCCAATACCTTCTACTTCATCCAAATCTTCAAGTTCAGCAACTAATATATGTTGGAAAGATTTAAAATCTTTTACTAAATTTTCAACTATATTTGTTGGCATTCTTGGTATTTTGTTAAGTAATCTATATCCTCTAGTGTACACTCCAACTTCATCATAATTATCAAAATTTTCATATCCTAATATTTTAGCTATTATTTGTGGATCCATTAAATCTTCATATGATAGATTTATTATATCTTTTATTACTTTTTGTGGTGTTCTCTTTTTACCACTAGCTATATAATCTTTTATAATTAGCATTTCTTCTTTTTCAAGTCCACCTAGCAATTCTTCTAATTGCATATTAACTAGTCTTCCTTCTTCTCCTAGCTCATATATTCCTCTTTGAACTTCTTCTACAATTTTCATAACCATTTCTGCTCTTTGTATAGCTGTTATTACATTATCTAATGTAACTATATCATTAAATTCATATTCATTTAATATAGTTAATTTACTATCAAATACTTTTTTATATTTTTCTAAAGTTTGAAGAGCTTGATTTGCTTTAGTAAGTACAGTTGAAGTATCTTGCATTGTATATCTTGCATTTCCTTTAAATATAGTAATTATATTTCTTCTTTGAGATATACTTACAACTAATGCTCCTGTTTGTTTAGCTGTTCTTTCTGCTGTTCTATGTCTAGTTCCAGTTTCTTTTGTATTGATATCTGGTGATGGAATAAGTTGAGCATTTGCATATAGTATCTTTTTAAAATCCTCACTAAGTACTATTGCTCCATCCATTTTAGCTAATTCATACAACCTTGAAGATGTATATTCTTCATTAATACTAAATCCACCATCTACAACATCTAACACTTCTTTTGAATCCCCAAAAACAATTAAAGCTCCTGTTTTTGCTTTCAATATATTTTCTAAACCTTCTCTAATAGGTGTTCCTGGTGCTATCATTTTTAGTATTTCTGTAATTATTTCCTCTTTATTTAGCCCCACAAAACTCACACCCTTTCCATAAAAATTACAATATATTTGTAACCAATTTTATTAATTTATATTAATTCTATTTTAGCTCTAAATATTTTAATGCTTCTACCACATTTTTCACACCTATTATATCTAATTTATACTGTTCTTTCAATAGTTTTTTGTTATTTTCTGGTATTATACATTTTTTAAAACCAAGCTTTTCAGCTTCTTTTAATCTTTTCTCAATTAAGTTTACTGCTCTTACTTCTCCTGTTAATCCAACTTCTCCAATAGCAACTATTCCTTTTAAAATTTTGTTGTTTTTATAGCTAGATGCTGCAGCTAATACCACACCTAAATCTAAAGCTGGTTCATTAAGTCTTATACCACCTACTATATTTAAATATACATCTTGATTACCAAGCATAAGTCCAGCTTTTTTCTCTAATACAGCTATAAGTAATGTAAGCCTATTATAGTCTAATCCATTTGCTGTTCTTCTTGGTAATCCAAAAGCTGTTGTTGATACTAGTGCTTGAATTTCTACCAATAATGGTCTTGTACCTTCCATACTTGCAACAATAATTGAACCTGCTGGATTATCCTCTCTTTCTGAAATAAGTATAGAAGAAGGATTTAAAATTTCTACTAATCCTTCACTTTGCATCTCAAACATACCTATCTCATTAGTAGATCCAAATCTATTTTTAACTCCTCTTAATATTCTATATGAAAAATATCTTTCACCTTCTAAATATAACACTGTATCTACCATATGTTCCAATACTCTTGGCCCTGCTATATTACCTTCTTTAGTAACATGTCCTATTATAACTGTAGTAATATCCTTAGATTTACACATTTTCATTATCCTAGATGTAACTTCTCTTACCTGACTAACACTACCTGAAGCTGAAGATATATCATCAGCATACATAGTTTGTATTGAATCAATTATAACTAGTTTTGGATTTATAGATACAATTGCTTCTTCTATTATATCTATATCTGTTTCTCCTAAAAAAAGAATGTCTTCATTTTTTATTCCTAATCTATCTGCTCTTAATTTTATTTGCTCTGCTGATTCCTCTCCTGAAACATATAATACTTTTCCTTCTTTTTTGATTTTATCACATATTTGTAAAATTAATGTAGACTTACCAATTCCTGGTTCTCCTCCAAGCAATACTAAAGATCCTTTAACAAATCCTCCTCCTAGTACTCTATCTAACTCTTCAAAACCTGTTGGTATTCTGAATGTTTGCTTACTATCTAAATTATTTAAAACCATAGGAGTTACACTTTTTCTTTTTTCTTCTTTATCTATACCAGATTTAATTTTTGTCATTTTTTCTTCATAAAAGCTATTCCATTCATTACACCCTGGACATTTCCCAAGCCATTTTGCAGATTCATATCCACAACTATTACATACAAATACTGTTTTTATTTTAGCCATAATTCTCTCCTTGAAATTTTCATTTTTACATATAAATCCTGCTATATATATAATTCTATATTAGCAGGATTTATCTTTTGTATATTAATTTTTATATAATTTTTCTAATACCATTATGTACATTGCATGTGCCCATCCTAAACCAATTACCCATTCAGGTTTTAATGTATCATTATTAATTTGCTCAGATATTAATCCATTTTCTGATGCAGTTTTTATTACAAAACTCAAACATTCTTTAGCTTTCTTCTTTTCGCCTTTTTCTATATGATATAATGCCATCCACAATGTTGCTATTGTCCATGGATTTCCATCCATATAATTATCATTTTCAAATCTTTTATATCCACCTGTATATGTTCGTAGTGTTAAATCTATTTTTTGAGCAGTATTTATTATTTTGCTTTCTTTTGGAGTAAATACATTAAATGGTGTTACAGCACCTAATATACTTATATCCATGTTTTTCTCATCTATATTTCTAACAAAGCTTTTTTGATTATTATCATATAAGTTTTCCAATATGTATTTTTTGATACATACCAATAATTCTTCTAATTCTTTCTTTTCTTTTCTTATTTTTTCTTGCTTTATTCTATTTTTTTCATATTCATTATATATTTCATCATATATTTTATTCATTGAGCTAAAAGCTCCAAATATACTAGATAAAGAATATAAATGAATACCTTCATGCATTTCCCACAAATCATAACTTACATGCATTTTATTTTTTTCTTCTATTACATCTTTTATATATTTCTTTAGAAACTTTGTAGCCTTTTCACACATTTTTAAAGTATCTTTTAAGAATTTTTTTTCTTTTTTTATTTCATAATGTGAATATACTCCAAAAACAACACTTGCTGTTTCATCTATTTGATATCCCCAGCATGGAGCTAATTTTCCATCAGTATAAAAACGTTGTTCCCACATTCCATTATCACTTTGTGTTTTTTTACAAAAATTCTTATAAAACTTTTCTGTTTCTTTTCCCATTTCTAATATGTCCAATGCTTTTGTTATAAATACTGCATCTCTTGGCCAACAATATGCATATCTGCCACATTTAGATAATTGTTCATCTATTTCCATCGAAGCAATCATTCCACCTGTAAAATTATTAGATAACAATGGAAACAATAATATACTTCTTTTATATATTTGTTCCATCTTTTTATCAAACATAGTCTTTATTTCTTTTAACTCTATAGTATTATGCTTCTTTAAATATTTTTTCCAGTATGATGCCACTTTAGCTTGTTCTTTCACTGTATCTATTTTGATTATTCTACTTATTTCTTCCTCGTTTTCTTGCAACTTCATATCATTTATATTTATTAATATATCTATTGTCTTTTTTTCATCTGGTTTTATTATTCCTAAATCATATATTATACTTGAATCTGAAGACATTCCTATATAATCTTTATCAGATATTTCTCCAGTTGTAATATTATTTTTTGTATCATTTATTTGATGAGAATGAATTTTTGATTTGTTTGAAAATATATTAAAGTTATATTCATGACAATATTGTGTTAATACTTCTTTTGTCACTTTTGCACCAATAAAATTATTTTCACCTGAGTGAAGTTTAGAATGTATTAAAAATTTCAAATCTAAATCCACTTTATTTTTATTGGTAAAAGCATATCTTTTTATTAACACATCATTATTTATACAAATAAAATCTGTTTGTACTATTTTAATATTAAAATATGTGTTTTTTATTTCAGTTAATAATACATTAGTATCTTCAATATATTTTTGTTTATATGTATTATTTATATCTTTGTGAGTATATATTAAATTTGAATCATTAACTTTAATACCTGTTTCAAAAAAATCAACATATTGTTTTTCTGTTTTGAAATCAAATATTCTTAATAATTCTCCTTCTTTATTATAACTTGCAGTCAAGTTTTTATTTCCTATAATTGCATCATTAAAATACTTTGTTTTCATTTGTTAATTGGCTCCTTTATAACTTTAATTCTTAAGTGTTAATCTTCTATAATTTTTACTATTTGTCTTTCTAATTCTTTTATTTTGTTATTTAATATTTCAATTTCTTTATCTTCTATATTCTCTTTTAATAACTCTTCTTTTACAATTTGTTCCATATCTAGAATTTCTTCTTTTAATGTTTCAAATCTTTCTATAATTTGTAATCTTATATATTTAATTTCATGTTCTTCTGTTTCTTCAATTATATTTGTCATTCTAACATTACCATCTTCTAATGAATATGTTTCTGCATATCCTGGTATTGTAACTTCTATATCGGTTTTTTCTGAAACTATATCTTTAAATACTTTTTGTCCTTCTGGCTCTCCATGAACTAAAAATATATGTTTTGGTTTTTTTATAAAAGAATATATGAAGTTTAAAAGACCTTCTTGATCTGCATGTCCTGAATATCCTTCTATATATTCAACACGAGCATTCACAGTTATTTCTTCTCCAAATATTTTTACATTTTTTGCTCCATCTACAATCTTCTTTCCTAATGTTCCATTTGCTTGATATCCCACAAACAGAATAGTATTATTAGGATTCCAAATATTATGTTTAAGATGATGTTTTATTCTTCCTACTTCACACATACCACTAGCTGAAATAATAATTGAAGATGTTTTACTTTCATTTAATTGTTTTGATTCTTCTGCTGTTCTTGTAAATTTCAATCTTGGAAATTCTAATGGATTATCTCCACTTGCTATAGCCTCTCTTGTTTCTTCATCAAACAATTCCATATTTTCTTTGAATACCTCTGTTGCAGATATTGCTAAAGGACTATCAACATATATAGGAACATTCATTATTTTTTCATATTTTTTTTGAAATTCCTCATTTTTATATTTTTCTTTTAAGTTATTTAATTCAAATAATATTTCTTGTGTTCTTCCAACAGCAAATGATGGAATTATTACATTTCCACCTTTATTTAATGTATCAGATACTATATCCAAAAATATTTCTGCTTTTTCCTCATTTCTCATATGTAATCTACCACCATATGTAGATTCCATAACTAGGTAATCAGCATCTTCTATCATTGTTGGCTCTGATAATATTGGAATATCATTATTTCCAATATCTCCTGTAAATACTATTTTCTTTTGTTCTTCATTTTCTTTTATCCAAACTTCAATAATACTAGAACCTAGCATATGTCCTGCATCATTAAATCTAACATGTATATTATCATCTATTTGTATTATTTCATCATATGAAATTGGTTTGAATATTTCTAAAGAATCAACAGCTTCTTGTGCTGTATATAATGGTGGTAATTGATCTTCACCTTTTCTTGCCCTTTTCTTGTTTTTCCATTCTATTTCCATTTCTTGAATATGACCACTATCTGGAAGCATTATTGAACAAAGATCACAAGTTGCTTTTGTAGTTACTATTGGATTTCTATATCCTTCTTTATATAACTTAGGAATTCTTCCAGAATGATCTATATGTGCATGTGTTAACAACATAAAATCAATTTCATTTACATTAAATTTAAATGGTTCTTCATTTTCCATTTCTTCTGTTGCTTTACCTTGATACATTCCACAATCTATTAAGAACTTCTTTCCTGCCCCTTCTACTAAAAATTGCGATCCTGTTACTGTTTTTGTAGCACCTAAAAATGTAATATTCATATTATACCTCCTATTTCAATACTGCTATTAATACCTTTTATATTGATTTAAAACCACTATGTGAATAATTTTATTTTTCTATCTAATTTCACTTTGCTTTTTTTGTCCATATCTATATCATATGGTATATTTACTGTTTTTTCCAATGTTTCTCCATCATATATTTCTATTTCTAAAACTTTTTTCAGATTATCTTGTTCCTTTGTTATATTTTTATTAATCTGTAATTCTATATTTTGCAAATTTATAAGTTTTATATCAAAAATATTTCTTATTATTTCCATATTAATTTTTTCATCCGTTGTATATAATACAAAATTTTTCAATTTTATATTTTTTTCTATAATTTTTATTTCAACATTTCTAATTTCTTTTTCTAATTGTTTTATATCTTTTATATACATCTTTTCTTTAAAAATTATAAAATTATAATATCTCCAAACATATGTTAATTCTAAAACATCTTTTTTGTTTTCTGTTTCTTCTATCTTTTTTTCATAACATTTTATAAATATTTTTTGTAATTCTATTATTTCATTTGAAATATTTACTTTTTTGTTTAACTCCAAATTTTCAATAAACTCTATCTCTTTTTTAAGTGAATTCATATTTTTAATAATATTTCTAGGATTCATTTTCTTACTTATGCTATCTGCTTCTTTTAAAAGTTCTTTCCTCTCAATATTAATAACATCTGCTAAATAACTTATACTGAATATCTTTTTTTCTTCTTTTTCATTTTTATTTCTTTCTACAAATTCTTTTTTTAGTAAATCTTTGTCATTTATTATCTTATCTAATTTATATATCTCAGATAATACTTCTTTTTTTCTTTTTGATAACATTTCTAAATATTTTGCCTTATTATCTATTTCTTTCAATTTTTCTTCTATATCTTTTTTATATTCATTGATATATGCTTTTTCTTTATCATTATCTTTAATATATATATTTACAATTATTTTGATAATTTTTTCATATACTTCTTCTGATAATTCTTTACCATATTTCTTTTCTAAAATTTCTCTAAATTTTTCTACATAATCTATATTTGTATTCTCTTTTTGTATCCATTTATTTAGAAATTCACTTCCTACCAATATGTTCAAATTTTGATATATTATATTATACCAAACATTTTCAACTTCTTTTATTAATGTAGTCCAAGACCACCCATTAAAATCTCTTATTATTTCAACACTATTAGTTATATATTCTACATTTAAAAACTCCTCCATAGATTTTTTAAACACTATATATTTATCATTTATTGTAATTTCATTCATAGAAATATTAACTATTGCTTCTAACAAACTTTTTTCATTTGGATATGTCTCTATCTTCTTTTTTTCTTTATTTATTTTGTATTTTTTTATATTTTCTTTATCTTCATCACTAGGATATATAAATCTAATATCATCACAATTATTATCTATATCACTTATAAGTTTTTTTACAATCTCTTTTTTAGATATTACATCTCTTTTTGCAGTACTATAATCTTCATAAGATACATCTAACTTATATAACACACTAAGTAAAAGATTTTTTACATCACTTGAAAAATCTTTTTTTTCAATAATTTTTTCTAATTCATTATTATAATCTTTAAGATCTAATTTAGAAAAAAAATCTTCCTTTGGCATTTATTTCTACCTTTCTTTTGTTTCTCTTTTCATTGTTATATTGTATATTATTTACATGTTTTTATCAACATATTTAGTTAAACTTTATTATTATTTTTCTTTTAAAAAAAGACCACTTTTCTATTTGGTCTTTTTACTATTTAATACTTATTAATATTTATAATTTTTTATTGCTTTTTCATACATTTCATAATTTGGCATATATTTTTCAAGCATTTTCTTGAAACCTTTTGAATGATTTTTATATTTTATATGGCAAAATTCATGTAGCAATATATATTCAACTATATCTTTATCATATTTTACTATATCTGGATTTATAAATATTTCTTTATCTGAATTACATTTTCCTAATATATTTTTCATTCTAACTATATGAATATCTTCTGGAGCAAACCCTAATTTTATTCTTATTTTTTCCATAACATTATATAATTCTTCTTCTGCAATACTACTATACATTTTATCTATCAACAATTTTAAAATATCATTTTTATTTACTCTCTTATACTTATTAGGTAAAATTATTTTTATTTGACTATCACATAAATTTAAAATTGGTGCTGCTATATTTTTATAATTAATTTTTAAAATGTATCTCTTTCCAAATATAACTACATTTTTATCTTCTATGTTTTTTAAGTTTTCATTTATATTAACATCATATACCTTGTTATTTTCATATTCTGCTAATTTTGATAATATCCATTTCTTTTTCTTCTCAACAATATCTTGAATTTCTTCTCTTGATAAATACCAAGGGGCTTTTACAACAACTTCTCCACAACCATCTACTGATATATATAAATTATTATTTATTGCCTTATCTACAGCATATGTTATTACATTACTTCTATTTTTAATTAAATTCATTTATACATTCCCCTTTCTTATCAAAATTTTGTTTCTCGAACTTGTGTTTGTTATATTTTATATATATCTTTTTATTTTGTCAATACTTTTTTTATTTTATTTAAATAACTTTTTCAAAAATAATAAAGACTCCCAAAACGAGAGTCTTTTATCCTATATATTTTTATTAATATTATTTTTCTTCTACATCCTCTTCTACATTTGAAGTCATCTTTAATTCAGCCAATCTTTCTTTGGACATAAGAACTTCTCTTGGTTTGCTTCCTTGGTATCCTGAAATAACTCCTCTTTCTTCCATTTGGTCTATTATTCTTCCTGCTCTTGCATATCCTACTTTAAATCTTCTTTGAATAAATGATGTAGATGCTTGTCCTGTTTCAACAACAGTATCTATTGCATCCATTAAAAATGGATCTGTATCATCATCATCTTTATCCTCTTTTATTTCTTTATCTGTACTATTTGCTTTTTCTATTGATTCCATTACCTCTTCATTATATACAGTTTCTCCTCCATTAGATTTAAGGAAATCAACTATTTTTTCTACTTCTTTATCTGATATAAACGCTCCTTGAATTCTTGTAGGTTTAGATGCTCCTGATGGATAAAATAACATATCACCTTTTCCTAAAAGTTTTTCTGCTCCAACCATATCAAGTATTGTTCTAGAATCTACTTGTGAAGAAACTGAAAAAGCTATTCTTGATGGAATATTAGCTTTAATTATACCTGTAATTACATCAACTGATGGTCTTTGTGTAGCTATAACTAAATGCATACCTGCTGCTCTTGCCATTTGTGCCAACCTACAAATTGCATCTTCTACATCTTTTGCTGCAACCATCATTAAATCTGCTAACTCATCTATTATTATTACTATTTGTGGAAGTTTACCTACCCCTCCATCTTTTTCTAGTTCTTTGTTATACCCTTTTATGTCTCTAACTCCCTTAGATGCAAACAAACTATATCTATTAACCATTTCTTGAACTGCCCATGCAAGCGCTCCTGCTGCTTTTCTAGGATCAGTTACAACTGGTATTAATAAATGTGGTATACCATTATATACTGATAATTCAACTACTTTTGGATCTATCATAACTAATTTTACTTCACTTGGTTTTGACTTATATATTATACTTGTTATTAATGTATTAATACAAACACTCTTTCCAGATCCAGTTGCACCTGCAACTAAAACATGTGGCATTTTAGCTATATCAGCTACCATTTCTTCTCCAGCTACATTTTTACCTAATCCAAATGCAAGTTTAGAATCTTTTTCTACAAATTTCTTACTTTCTAATATATCTCTTAAATGAACAACTTCATTTTCTATATTAGGTATTTCTATTCCAACAGCTTGTTTTCCTGGTATTGGCGCTTCAATCCTTATACTTTGTGCTGCCAAATTAAGAGCTATATCATCTGCTAAATTAGCTATTTTACTAACCCTAACACCTTCTGCTGGTTTAATCTCATATCTTGTTATTGCAGGACCAACAGAAACATTTTCTACTTTAGCTGAAACTCCAAAACTATATAAAGTTTTTTGTAACCTTGTAGCTGTATCTGTTAACGCTTTTTTTCCTCCTTTTAAAGGCTTTGATTTACCTTCTTTTAAAAACTGAATTGGTGGAAATTCATATTCTTTATCTTCTGCAGTCACACCATGTTCTAAAGTTAATACCTCTTTTACTTTGTCTTCTTTTTGTTCTTCCTCTTGTTTGAATAAATTATTTTCTATATAATTTGGATCATTTTTAGTTGAATTTAAAGGTATTAGATCATCTTTATCATGTATATATTTTTGAACTTTCTCTTCTTTACCATTTAAGTTAATGGTTATTTGTTCTTCCATTGGAACTTCTTCTTTTGCTTTTTTGTTTTCTTCTCTTTGTTTTTTCAATCTCAATCTTTTTTCTTTTAATGTTTCTTTTTCTTCATCTTCGCTGTCATCTTCTTCATATCTTGCTTCTCTTCTTTTTGCCATGCTTTCTATAAAATTATTAATTATCTCTGCTGGTTTAATTCCAAACATAAAGATTAAATTAATAATAGCAATTCCTATAAATACTACTACTGCTCCTAACATACCAAAAAGTTTGGAAAAAGGTATTGAAACAATAGCACCTACTGCTCCTCCTCCAATATTTTTTTCTCCTAATTCATATGCTCTACTAACTAATGTACCAAAATCAATATCAATATTTAATACTCCTTTTGACATTTGATAAATTGTCATTAGACCAGCTATACATAATAGAAATATTCCATATTGTATCAATTTTTTTGTAATATTATCTTTTTCATCAACTACTAAATATATTGCTATGGCAAAAATACCAATAGGAAGAATATATTTCATCCATCCCATAATACCTCCTAAAAAAGGAGTTAAATTCTTACCAATCCACCCTGAACTTGTATATATTAGTACAGATAATAATAAACTTACTATTATTAAGACAACAACAGAAATATTATTATCCACTTTCTTTTTCTTCTTTTTATAAGTTCTTTTTCCTTTTGCCATTTTTAAGCCTCCTATTTTTATGTAGTATGTTACTTTTGAATATATAAACAATAAAAAAGCCAGTTATCAAAAACCAACATCAAATTGATTTTGTTTTCCGACCTCTGGCTTCCAACTTTTTTATTTTAATTCTCTTCTATTATTTTGAATAACTTTTAAAGAATCTTCTAAAGCTAATTCAATTCCTTGTAATATTCCATCTGCATAATCTTTTGTGCCTTTAGATATTTCTCTAGACATTTCATTTGCAGTTTCTATTATTTCAGCTTTTTGTTCATATGCTTTTCTTGTTATTTCATGCTCATCTATCATAGATATTATTCTATTTTCTGCTTCTTTAACAATATCATCAGCTTCTTTTTGAGCTTCAACTAATATACGTTGTCTTTCTTCTTTAACCCATTTAGCTTGTTTTAATTCTTCTGGTAATTTTAAACGTATTTCTTTTATTATCTCTAATAATTCTTCTTTATCAACAACACCTTTATCTGTAAAAGGTATTGTTTTACTTCTTTCTAAAATATCTTCAATTGTTTCTAATAATGTAAATACTTCCATGGTCTTACCCCTTTCGATTTATAAATATGAGTTTTATTCTTCCATATTTTTTCATGTTTTTTATTTCTATATGTTCTTTTACATTAGTATCTATCTTTTCTATTCTTTCAAATAGTGTTTCTTCATCATCTGTTTCTACAACTATTATACCATCTTTTTCTAGAATATCAACTTTAAATACCAATTCTAATGCTTTTACTGCTAAATCACTATCATATGGTGGGTCAATAAAAATTATATCATATTTATTGTTTTTCAAAATTTCTAAACATTTAATATAGTCCTTATTTATCACTTGTGATTTTTCTTCAAATTTAGCTTTCAATATATTTTTATTAATTATATCTATTGCTTTTTTATTATAATCACAAAAAGTTACACTTTTTGCACCTCTACTTATACATTCTAATCCTAAACTTCCTGTTCCAGCAAATAGATCTAAAACATTTGAATCTTTAATATTGTTTCTAATTATATTAAATAACGATTCTTTTACTCTATCTAATGTTGGTCTTGTTTCCAGTCCTTCTAAAGAATATAGTTTAAGACCTCTAGCTTTTCCACTTATTATTCTCATATCTATCCTCTTTGATATTACTATTTTATTAAATTTTCACCATATGTCAATACTATTAATAGAATTGTAACATATATTTAATACTTTTGTAACATGTTTGTGTATTTCGTAACAATTCATTTTTTATTATTTTTCACATGTATTTATCCATTGTTTAAGAATTATAAATAAAAATATAGAAAAGATTATAATTAATCTTTTCTATTATTTTTCACATATATTTATTTTTGTCTTTTTTACTAATCTTCATTAATATCTTTTAATAATTCTAATTGTGATATAAGTAATGCTTCCATTTTAGCTTTATAAACATCAAATTGTTTTCTTATATCATCTAACTCTTTTTTCTTCATTATTATTTCCTGTTCAAGATCTTCTACAGCTTTTCTTGCATTTCCTTGTGCATCTCTTATTATTTGATCTGCTTGTTGTTTTGCTACATTTTTTACTTCTTCTGCTGTTGATTGAGCCATTAATAAAGTGCTTTGCAGAGTACTTTCAATTGTTTTATATTTTTCTAAATTTGTTTTTAATTCATCTATTTTTGTTTTTGCCTCTGTACTATCTTTATATGCTTTTTCATAATCAAGTGTTAATTCATCTAAAAAATCATCCACTTCTTCTACACTATATCCATTCATCATTTGTTTTGAGAATTTTTTGTTTTCTATTTCTAATGGTGTAATCATTATTAATCCTCCTTTTTACACTCTTTTATTGATTTTTATTCAAATAAAGGACACGACGCATTGTGTGTCCTCTGTTTTTTTAAACATTATTTCTTAACCAAGAAACTGATAATTTATTTTTTATTTCTTCTCTTGCAAGTTCATTTGTAATTTCATAATTAACTGGTGCAATTAAGAATATTGAATTTGACACTTTTTGAATGTGTCCATCTAGTGCAAATACTCCACCACTAATAAAATCTACAATACGTCTAGCAACATCTTTATTTACATATTCCAAATTTACTATTACAGATTTCTTTTCTTTTAAGAATTCGCAGATTTCTTCAGATTGTTCAAAAGTAGTAGGTTGAGAAATTACCATTTTAACTGATTGTGGTTGTGGCATTGCAACAACTTTATTTCTTCTTCCTAAATTCCCAAATAATCTTCTTTCTTCTTCATCTTCTTCTATATCTTCGTATCCATATCCTACATCTTCATATTCTTCTGTTTCTGCTTCAACTCTTTCAGCATCAACACCAAACAAATCCCAAACTTTATTCATTATAGCTCCTGCCATCTATAAAACCTCCTAATATTTTTCTCTTCTCTTTTGTACTTCTATTTGCATATAGTATCTATCTTTTTAACCTTATTGTCAATAGCTTTTGTTGCTTGTAATATAAATTTAATGATTCTGTAATATTTTTGTAATATTACAGAATTTGATTTGCATCTGGACTACTTAATATTTCATCATATAGAGTTATATTCTTCTTACTCCTTATTTGAGTTGAAGTTAATCCTAGATCTTTTAATTCAGTAGTATCATAATCTCCAATAATTGAATATGTTTCATTTTTTCTTTTTATTTTCACAAGCACTTTATCAAGATATCCAGCTCTATTTCTTACAACATATGATAAACCATCTTCTTCTATTATCGCTGAATTTGGTACCTTTAAACCACTATAACTCCAATAAATTATATCAAAAGAACTCTTTCTATAATTTATTAATTCCTCTACTGATTTTTCAATTTTAAATACTAACAACACATTATTATTTTCCTGATATGCAAGAAATTCTAACTTAGCTGGAATTTCTTCTTGATTTGCTAATCTTAAATTTATTGAATCTCCTTCTTTTATATCATATACCTTAGATTTATCAATTATTGTAGCTATATAACTTTTGAAATTATCTATTACTTTTGCTCTTTCTTCATTACTAGCAACTATTTGTCCTGTTTTTAAATTTAATCCTTCTAAAAAATTTTTATTTAATTCAGAAAATTTATCTGGTGTTAAAACACTTTCTAAATCATCCACTCTATATGATACTATCCCACTTTTAGGACTTTTTATATACTCTCTACCTAAATTTAATTGTTTTTCATATGAACTTCTTTCTTCTATTAATTTTCTTAATTGTGATCCTGATGGACTTAAGTCACCAGCTATTTTAGCTTTTTTAGTTATAGAAGTGTTAATATCTTTTTTATATTCTTTTATTTTGTCTATATTATTTATATTATGAATTGCATCAATCTTTATATCTATTTCTTTATCTAAAACTTTTATATCACTTGAAAATATATTAGTTTCTTGAGATTGAACATCTTGTATCTTTTCACTTAATTCTTGTATTTTTTTTATAACATTATCTTCTGCATTACTATAATATCTAAATATTGCTTCATTTTTTGATGTCCTTTGTCCTTCTGATTTTATTTTTTCCATACCATTTTTATAGTTTTGTCCTTGTACTACTACTTCATCTCTAATAATATATCCTATAGCACTTTCTTCTAATGAAACCTTACCATTTTCAACCATAAAAATATCTGTTGGATTTGATAAAAGTTTCACCACTGAATACATAGCATAACCTGCAAGAATTATTAACAATAGAGATACAAATATTAACTTATTCATGTTAACTCTAGATACTTTCGTTTTTGGTGATTTTTTAGTTTTAACATTTTTCTTTTTACCAGTATTACTACTATTTACTGCCATATATATGCTCCTTCTTATATAAAATATATCATTTATATAATATTAGCATAAAATGTAATTCTTTCCAAGTACATATATTAATAATTTTATCATTTACAAATATTTTTTGTTTCTAGAATAATTTTATAAGTTTTAAAACATACTATCTTTATTATAAAGGAGGTATTTTATGTATCCAGAATATCCATATATAGGTTATAAAGATGAAAATAAAAGAACACCAATTTATTTTCCAAAACAAACACAAGATGTTCAACCTGGTTTAGAATCTCAAATGAATCCTAGCCCAATTTTTGAAAATCCTGATTATATACCAAGTAATAAATTAATTAATAAAGTTGCTATTATATCTGGTGGAGATAGTGGAATTGGAAAAGCAGTATCTATCTTATTTGCAAAAGAAGGTGCTGATATTGTAATTCCATATTTTTCTGAAGATGAAGATGCTAATACCACAAAAAAAATCATAGAAAACATTGGAAGAAAGTGTATTATTTTAAAAGGAGATTTAAAACAAGAACATTTTTCTAAAACAATTACTGATACTTGTATAAAAGAATTTGGAAAGATTGATATTTTAATAAATAATTGTGCTGTCCAATATCCTCAAAATAGTATTTTAGATATAACTGCTAATCAGTTAAAAACAACTTTTGAAACAAATATTTTTTCATATTTTTATTTAGTCAAAGCAACTCTTCCATATTTAGAAGCAAATTCTAGCATTATAAATACTAGTTCTATAACTGCTTTTAATGGAAGTAAAGAATTAATTGACTATTCTTCTGCAAAAGGTTCAATTTCAACATTTACTAAGTCTTTATCATTATCTCTTGCAGATATGAAAATACGAGTAAATAGTGTTGCACCTGGCCCAATATGGACACCTCTTATTCCATCTTCTTTTACAGAAGATAAAGCAGAACATTTTGGATCAGATGTACCTCTTAAAAGACCTGGTCAACCATTTGAAGTTGCTACTGCATATTTATATTTAGCATCAGATGATTCAAGATATGTCACTGGTCAAACTATTCATGTTAATGGAGGCACTTTAATATAACCCATGTATTATTCTTTTCTGGTAAAGATTCAAAACACATTCTTTCTTTACTAACAGGATGTGTTATTGTAAGCAAATATGCCCATAATGCTATTTGCTTTCCTTTACCTCTTGTTCCATATTTTTGATCACCAAATATACTATGTTTATTTGATGATAATTGTACTCTTATTTGATGGTGTCTTCCTGTATGTAATTTTATTTTTAATAAAGATAAATTTTTAATTTCATTATATACTAATTCCTTATATTCTAATTTTGCATATTTTGCATTTTTTTTGTCTTTATTCACTACTTTACTAATATTATTTCTCTCATCTTTATATAAGTAATCTTCCAAAACTCCAGTACCTTTTTTAAATTTTCCATCAACAACTGCTAAATATTCTTTTTCAAACTCTTTATTTCTTATTTGTTCACTAAGTCTACCAGCTGCTTTAGAAGTTTTTGCAAAAACCATTACTCCTCCAACTGGTCTATCTAATCTATGTACTAATCCAAGATATACTTCACCTGGTTTATTGTATTTTTCTTTTATATACTTTTTTACCATTGTAAGCAAGTCTATATCTCCAGTTTTATCTCCTTGTGATGGTACATTAGGAAGTTTCTCCACTACAATTATATGGTTATCCTCATATATTACCTTTATTTCTTGCATATTTATAGATCCTCCCAACGACCATATATTCCACATGGTAAAACTAATTTGGAATTTTTCATTGGTAAACCTATCTCTCCTGAAGATAATTTTCCTTCTTTTTTTATGTTTAAACACAATATATTTTCTAATACTTTTGGAGATATTCCTGTAGTATATGAATTTATTAAAAAGAATAATGGTTCTTTAGATAAAATTTGTGTGCATAACTCTACTAATTCATATATATTATCCTCAAATTGCCATATTTCTCCTTTTGCTCCTCTTCCATAAGATGGTGGATCCATTATTATACAGTCATATTTATTTCCTCTTCTAATTTCTCTTTGTACAAATTTCACAACATCATCAACAATATATCTTACTTGTCCTTTTTCAAAACCTGATGATATAACATTTTCTTTTGCCCATGCTACCATTCCCTTAGAACTATCTACATGGCAAACACTAGCACCTGCTGATAGACATGCTACAGTTGCTCCTCCTGTATATGCAAATAAGTTTAATACTTTTATTTCTCTTTTTGCATTTTCAATTTTATTAATCATCCAGTCCCAATTAACTGCTTGTTCAGGAAATAAACCTGTATGTTTAAATCCCATTGGTTTTATATTAAATACTAGTTTTTTATATTTTATTTGCCAAGATTCTGGTAATCTATTTTTGTATTCCCAATTTCCTCCACCAGTTTTACTTCTGCTATATTTTGCATTTGTTTTACTCCATAATTCTGGAAAAGATCTACTTTTCCATAATATTTGTGGATCTGGTCTTGTTAAAATAATATCTCCCCATTTTTCTAGCTTTTCTCCATTTGCCATATCAATTATTTCATAATCTTTCCAATCTGTTGCTATTTTCATTTATATATTCATTCCTCTCACTATTAGAATATTTATTTCTTCATTTTTTATTTTTTATTATTTTTTTAAAATTTACTTATTTCTATTATTTTTTTATATTAAAACTTATTTAATATAAGAAAAAAATTATATATCAAAACAATATTCATAATAACAAAAACTATTACAAACATTGATATAACTTTAATAAATTTGTTTTTACTAAATAATTTAAAAAGTATTTTCTTCTTTTTTTTATTAAAAGTTATTACATTTATTTTTTCATCATACTTAATATTAAAAAATTCATCTTTTGTACATTTCATAACATTACCCCCCATATATCTATTATTAATATATATTCAAGTAATACTATATTTATGCATCTTTTTAAAATATTTTAACATAGCTATAAGACTTTTTTCAATAAAAAGCAAGAAAATAGAGAGAATTATAAGATTTTTTATCTTTTCTCTCCATTTTTTATTAAAACTATATTTTTATTTTTTATTAATTTTATTTTTTTATTGTTAATATTTTGTATTTAGCCACACCATCTGGTACTTCAACTTCTACTGTTTGATTTTTTTTCTTTCCAAGTAAAGCTGATCCTATAGGTGATTCATTAGAAATTTTATTTGCTATTAAATCTACTTCTGTTGATCCAACTATAGTATATTCAATTTCTTCATCAAATTCCATATCCAATACTTTAACTTTATTACCAACTTGAACTGTTTTAGTATCTATCTCAGACTCATTTATAATTTTAGCATATCTTAATTTTGTTTCAACCTCTATTATTTTGGTTTCATTAATAGCTTGTGATGTTTTTGCTTCATCATATTCAGAATTTTCTGATAAGTCTCCAAATCCTAAAGCTACTTTTATTCTTTCTGCTATTTCTGACCTTTTTTCTGTTTTAAGATAATACAATTCTTTTTCTAGGTTATTATACCCTTCTTGTGTTAATAGCACTTCTTTTTCTCCCATGTTTTGTGCCTCCTTTCAGATACAAGCATAAAAATGAACATTAGTTTTTTATGCTATATAATATTAATTTAATAATATGTATTTGTCAAGTATATATTATGATTTTTTGGTGAATTCTATTTGCTTGAATTCTACTTCATTTATTTCTCCATTATTTCCTATCAATTTAACTATATCAATATCATCTTGTATTTTTTCTTTCAATTTGTCATCTAATTTTATATTATTTATGAAAAGACTCTCATATAATTTATTAATATTGAAATATAATTGTTCATCAAATATGTTTTGATGTTTTTCTTCTTCATTATCTTTATCTTTTTTCTTACTATTTATATACTCACTTGAGAATTCATAATAATTAACATTAATTCCTTTATAACTTTTTAGACCTATATTTATTTTTTCTTCAACATTAACTATAATAGCTTCTCTATTTATATTATATTTATTCAGCATTTCTTCAACAAAATCAACATTTATTATTATATTAGAATTTTTAAGACTTTTTCTTTTATTATTAGAAATATTTATAACTATTCCCATTTCTTCATATAAGTCTTTTTCTATCTTTTTAAATTTACCAGTATTATTACTTACTATATTTAATACTTTTAGAGTTTTTGCTAATTTTTTGATTAAATAAATATTTATTTCATTTAGATCATTTACTAATAAAGTAACTTCTTTCTTCTCAATATTTTCTTCTCTAATTTTACATATATATTCTATTATATTGGGAATTAGCACTTTAAAAAGTATTCTTCCATTTAATATATTAATATTTTTTGAATGTAAAATATTTTTAAATTCATTATTCTTATTTAAGCATTCAGATAACACTACTGTTTTTATCTGATTATTATTTAATTTTTTATATAAATTTATTGCTATATTTTCATTTTTTCTAATTCTATTTCTATTTCCATATATCTTAGGTATAAGGTAATAATCATTATACACATCATTATATTTCATTTTCTCTTTTGTTATATTAAATTTTCTAATCAAGTAATATTTAATATAACAAACTATCTTTATTATTAATGTATTATTATATTCTTTTTTAAAACAATCTTCTATTTTTTCTATTTGCCTTACATATCCAATTCTCAAAAAAATCACCTCTTTAAATAATCTTGTCTAATTATTTATATTAATAAGGTGATTTTTTTATTACAATATTCTATTATTTTATATACTATTTTTTAAATTCTTGTTTTATCATCTTCCAAATTTCTTCTGGTTCTCTGTCTTTTTCCCAAAAGGCAATACCTGCTAGCTCATATTTATTTGCCAAATTCACCTTTTCTTTTATAGATCTTTCATCTTCAACCCACATTTTATATGTTGTATTATCTTTTTCATATTCAACATAGTATTGTTTTAATTTATCATCCCATTTTTTTTCTACATCATTTGGAAGAACTGTATCTACTTTTTTAATATCAACTGTGTTACTACTTATGTTTCCATTATTTTCTTTCCATAACCTTGTATAAAATGGAATTCCTAATATAATTTTTTCTGCTTTTACATCTTCTTGTCCTAAAAATTTATTTATATTATTTTCTACCCAATTATATCCTGCAGTTGTACCCTCTTTTGTACTACTTGTACCATATTGATCATATGCCATAAACACAATATAATCTGATACATCTGAAATTATTTTTCTATCAAAACATAATGACCATGTACCAGCACCATCTGGAGCAGTTACATCCACAGAAAGAACTTTCCCAGTATCCTTCAATCTAGGTGCAAGTTCAATTACAAGTCTTGAATATACATCTTTATCTTCTTCTTTCATATTTTCAAAATCTAAATTAATTCCATCAAGTTCATAAGTTTCTGCTAATTTAACAATATCATCTATTAATTTTTCTCTTTTTTCATAATTATTTAATATTCCTGATGTAGTTGCAAGCATCGAATTATTTGAAAACATTGGCCATATTTTATAATTATTATCTTTAGCCCATTTAATATATTTTTTACCTTCTTCTCCAATATTTACTACTATCTTACCTTCTTTATTTAAAGAGAAGAATGCTGGTGATACCACATTTACTCCTTCTATTGTAGTTCCACTTCTATTTGGTGCTTTTGCATATTCAGAATAATAATCCCAAACTAAATTTATTTTTTCTTCTATTTGAGGAGTATTTTCCATAGCTTGTCTTACTTCAAATTTATTTGCTAATATTTTACTTTTTACAAATCCTACTTTTCCTCTTTCAGTTCTTACTTTTGCCCATCCATTTTCTTCAGATATATATACTACTTTTTCTCCTTTTTTAATTTTATCTACTTTTTTCGAGAAAAATTTAGTACTACTTTTTACTGCAGTATTTTTGGTTGTATCTGCTTTTGAAAATTCTCTATCTAACGAATCTAAAACAACTGTATTACTTTTCTCTATATATTCTAAATCCATATTATATACTAGTTTACTCATTTCTGAAAAAGGTATATATTCTGTATCATTTTTTTCTATTATATTACTATATATTTTAATATTACTTCCATTTATTTTTATTGTATTTTCGTTTGCATTTAATATAGCTAATTTCGTATCTGATGTTGTTATTAATCTTTTTTTATCTTTATCATATGAAATATATTTATCAAAATAGTTTGCTACATCTTCTTTTGAAAGATATATATTACCTTTTTCATCCATATATACATCTTTTTTCAACCTTAGTGTCACATTATTATTATTAATTACTAAATTAATCTTATTTTTTGTTCCATCTTTAAAATAATTGTTTGCAAAAAACAAGATACCTGCAACTAAAACCAAAGATACTATTGTAATTATTATATTCCTTATTAGCTTTTTCTTACCAATATTACTACTTTTTTCTTTCATCAAAATTCTCCTTCATTTTAATATTTATATTTAATATATTTATATCATAAAAACTCTTTTTAGTGAATAATTTTAATAAATATATATTATTTTATATTTATTAAAAACATTAAATTTAAAAATATATAATATATATAAATTCTTTAATTCATACATATCACTTTATTTTTAACTCTTTTTGTAGTATAATATTTGTAGTTTAATGAATAAGGAGGTCTTTTTATGTGGCAAATATGGTTAATTGTTTCTGGAGCTTTTTTTATCTTAGAGATGATTACAATAGGATTCTTAGTTTTTTGGCTAGGCATTGGTGCTTTAATTTCAATGATAGTGAGTTTGTTTACTGATAATATATTAATACAGACAAGTGTATTTGTAACATCTTCAACTGCTTTAATATTTTTAACAAAACCATTTGTTAAAAAATTCACAAAAAAAGATGAACATACATCCACAAATGCTGCTTCTATCATAGGTAAAAAGGCTATAGTTATTCAAGATATAGATGTAGATCAAGGAACTGGACAAATTAAAGTACAAGGGGAAGTATGGTCTGCAAAAAGTATTAATTCTAAGATTATTTTAAAAGACACTATGGTTATTATTGAAGAAATTCAAGGCGTTAAAACTGTAGTAAAAACTTTCTAAGAATAATATTTCTATACAAAAAAAAAACATTTTAGTATTCTAAAGATAAGAAATTAAGAGATAAAATTTAAATATATTATACAAGGAGGATTTATTATGGAAGGTATTGTATTTTTACTAATTTTTCTTGCTATTATATTAATAATGGCATATAAGACAATAAAAGTTGTAAAACAAGCAGAAGTATATATTATTGAAAGGTTAGGTAAGTTTCATAAAGTAGCTGATGCTGGTTTAACAATAATAATACCATTTTTTGATCATGTACGTAGTGTTGTTAGTTTAAAACAACAAACTATGGATATCCCACCACAAGGGGTTATCACTAAAGATAATGTTACAATTACTATAGATACTGTTGTTTTCTATCAAATAACAGATCCTGCAAAAGCAGTTTATGAAATTCAAAGTCTTAAAAAAGGTATTGAATATTTAGCTATTACTACTATACGTGATATAGTTGGTAAAATGGACTTAGATGAAACTTTCAGTTCTAGAGATGCTATAAATAACAAACTAAGAATACTTTTAGATGAAGCAACAGATAGATGGGGTTGTAAAGTTGATAGGGTAGAAATTAAAGATATTAACCCACCACAAGATATTCGTGATGCAATGGAAAAACAAATGAATGCTGAAAGAACAAAAAGAGCTTTAATTCTTCAAGCAGAAGGAGAAAGACAATCTGCAATTACTCTTGCTGAAGGAAAGAAAGAAGCAGCAATTCTAGAAGCTGAAGCTGATAGAGAATCAAAAATAAGAAGAGCATCTGGTGAAGGTGAAGCAATTGAAAGAATAGCAGTAGCCAAGGCAAAAGAAATACAAATGGTTTATGATGCAATAAAAGCTGCTAATCCTAATGATAAATTAGTTCAGCTAAAATCTTTAGAAGCATTAGAAGAAATAGCAAAAGGAGATGCTAATAAAGTATTCATACCTTTTGAAGCTACAAAAGCTTTAAGTGGTATAGGTGCTGCTGCAGAAATATTAAAAAGTGATAAAAATAAATAGTTAATTAACAAACAAATCTTAAATATACAAGTTAATATAAAAAATGAAAAGCATTTACTAATTTAAAGTAAATGCTTTTTATTTTAAGCATCTTTTAACATTTTACAAACACTCTATAAAACAAGCCTATATCTTGATTTTTTATCAAAAATATGGTAAAATTATATGTATACTTATATAGTAAATAATAATAAAGACAATTTGAAATCAAATTGTCTAAGGAGGACAACATGTTTAGAAATGATTCAGTAGACTGTACAAAAAGAAAAGATTGCAAAGGAAAGAACCCTGAAAGAACAACACAAAAATTTAATGGCAAAAGTTTCAAACAACTTACTAACAAGTGTGGTACATGCGATATGTATAAAGCTTGTCAGGGAGCACCTAAAGAATTCTAAAAAAAGAGGATGATTTTATCATCCTCTTTTTTTGTATCAAATAGCTATATTTTATTTACTAAATTTGACTTCTCAAATTTAAAAATATATTTTTATTTACTTCTCTCTTAATTCATCTATTTTAGTTTTTAATGCATCTACTAAAAAATCTATATCTTCTTTTGTATTATCTTCTCCAAAAGTAATTCTTAATGAGCCTCTGGATGTTTCATATGGTAATCCTATTGCTGTTAAAACATGTGATGGATTAAGTGATCCTGAAGTACATGCAGACCCACTTGAAGCACATATTCCTAGTGTATCTAAATATATTAATAATTCATCACCAGCTATATTATTAAAAGAAATATTTGCATTACCAGGAAGCCTTTTATCTCTATGACCATTTATTTTAAAATCTGAAATTTTTTCTTCTATTTGATTAAAATAATATTCTCTTAATTCCATTATTTTATTATTATATTCATTTATATTTTTATATGCTATTTTTATAGACTTTCCAAGTCCAACAATTCCTGAAACATTTTCAGTACCAGCTCTTTTATCTTTTTCTTGATGTCCCCCATCTTGTATTTTTTCAAACTCTACATCTTTTTTTATATATACTGCTCCTACACCTTTTGGTCCATAAAATTTATGTGCTGACAAAGACAACATATCTATATTCATATCTTTTACATCAATATTTATATTTCCAACTGCTTGAACTGCATCTGTATGAAATATTATATTTTTTCTTTTTGCTATTTCTCCTATTCCTTTTATAGGCTCTATTGTTCCTATTTCATTATTTGCAAACATAATGCTTATTAATATTGTATCATCTCTTATATTATTTTCTAATTCATTTAAATCTATTAATCCATCTTTATCAACATTTAGATATGTTACTTCAAATCCATCTTTTTCTAAAACTTGACAAGTATGAAGAACTGCTGGATGCTCTATTTTACTTGTTATTATATGTTTTCCTTTATCTTTATTCTTTATTGCTACACCCTTTATTGCCAAATTATCACTTTCTGTACCACAACTTGTAAAATATATTTCTTTTGCTTCTGCATTTAATACTTTTGCAACACTTTCTCTTGATTCTTCTATTGCTTTTTTTGATTTTCTCCCAATGCTATATATAGATGAGGCATTACCATAATTATATAAAAAATATGGTAGCATTTCTCTTAACACCTCTTCTTTCACAGCTGTAGTAGCTGCATGATCAAAATATCTTATTTTCATATATATACTCCTATTTTTCTTTCTTATATATTATACTAATTATTGATATTTATTATGCATATCCACACATTAATCTTTTCTCACATAAAAAATGCAAGTACTAATATTAAAAATATTAGCACCTGCTATATATAAGTTTTTATGTTAAACTAATTTAATTTGATGCCCATCTAAGGACTTTTATTTCTTTATATGCATTTAAAACTTCTGAATATTTACTAAATTCTTCTTCCCAAAGTACTTTTGGCACTTTATCAAATGCATTAAACATTTTTTCTGCTTCAGTTAAAAATATTATTTGTTCTTGCATACTCATTTTTTCATATCTTTTAGAAAATTTATATAAGTTATCTAAAACTTGATTTGCTTCTATAAAACTCCAAAAGTCTTTTACATTTAGTCCTGCCATTTTTATTTGCATTACTGCGTATCCTATTAATGAAAAAATCAATAATGTTAATATATATATAACCATTACTATCATATTCATTTTATTCACCTTCTTTTGTAAGATATTACTATTATATCATACTTGAAACATTTTTGCAATAATATTGTAATAAAAACGTAATATTACTGTAATAATATTAAAATATAATACATTTTTTCTTTATTATGTTATAATATATTTTCAATTATAAAGGAGTGTTCATATGGATAACAAAGATAGGTATAAACTCACTAAAATAGCTGGTATTTTAGGTATAATATTCAATATATTTCTATTAATAATAAAAGGAATTGTTGGTATATTAAGCAATAGTCAAGCAATGATAGCTGATAGTGTAAATAGTGCTGGAGACATATTTGCTTCACTTATGACTTTTATAGGAAATAAAATAGCTAGCTCACCTAGTGATAAAGAGCATAATTTTGGTCATGGTAAAGCTGAATATATCTTTTCATTTATAATTAGTATATCTATGATTATTGCCACAATAAAGCTATTAATAGATTCTATTAATTCACTAATATATAGTAGTATAGTGGTTTTTTCTTCAAATCTTATAATAGTGTGCATCATTACTATAGTAGTGAAATTTTTCCTATATGTATATACATATAGTTTATCCAAAAAAATGAATAATATACTTCTTAAAGCAAATATGAAGGATCATAGAAATGATTGTATTGTAACTACCTTTACTCTAATATCTATTCTTTTTAGTTTAATAAATATTTATTGGATAGATGGTGTAGTTGGTATTGGTATATCTCTTTGGATTGGATATACAGGCTTAAAAATCTTTATTGAAAGTTATAATATACTAATGGACATATCTTTAGATGAAAAAACTACTGATATAATTTATGATATTATTAATACATACAAAGATATAAAAAAAGTTGATAAAATTTCATCAACTCCTGTTGGATATCAATATATAACTGTTATAACTATATATGTAGATGGTAATATGAGTACTTTTGATAGTCATGAATTAGCAGATAGCCTAGAAAAAAGTATAAATGGTATAGACATCATTTATAATGCAATAATTCATGTTAATCCCTTATAAATAACAAAAATATTAGAAAAATGAGAAATAAAAATATATAAATAAAAAATAGATATTCTAAATATTGAATATCTATTTTTTTATTTATTGTAATGAAATAATTTAATACTACCTATTTTTATTTTTTAGTCATTACTTTTACTTCTATTTCATCCTTTTTAGCTACTATTTTAGCAGTATCTCCAGCTTGTATATTTCCATCTAATAATTCTTCTGCTATTTTATCTTCAACTATACTTTGAATAGCTCTTCTTAATGGCCTTGCTCCAAAAGATTTATCTATACCTTTTTTTGCAATTAATTCCTTAACTGATTTATCTATTTTGATACTTATATTTTGTTCTGTCAATCTATTTTCCACTTGTTTTAACATTATATCAATAATTTTCTCTATTTCATCATCATTCAATTTATGGAATACTATAATTTCATCAATACGGTTTATAAATTCTGGTCTAAATTGCTTCTTTAATTCTGCCATTACATTTTTCTTAGTTTCTTCATAATCACTATCATTATCAATATTTTCTCCATTTGAAAAACCTAGTGTTTTCTTATCTGTTATAAGCCTTGCACCTACATTTGATGTCATAATAATTACTGAATTTTTGAAATTGACTTTTCTTCCTTGGCTATCTGTTAATACACCATCTTCCAATATTTGAAGTAACATATTCATAATATCTGGATGAGCTTTTTCAATTTCATCAAACAATATAACAGAATATGGTTTTCTTCTTATTTTTTCTGTTAATTGTCCAGCATCATCAAACCCAACATATCCAGGAGGTGATCCTATTAATTTAGATACTGAATGTTGTTCCATATATTCAGACATATCTATCTTAATTATTGACTCTTCTTTTCCAAACAAATTCTCAGCTAAAGCTTTTGATAATTCTGTTTTACCAACTCCTGTTGGACCTAAAAACAAAAATGAACCTATTGGTCTTTTTGGATCTTTTAATCCTACTCTTCCTCTTCTTATAGCTTTACTAACTGCTAAAACTGCTTCATCTTGCCCAATTACTCTTTTATGCAGGTTTTCTTCTAAATCTTTTAATTTCTTATTTTCATCTTGAGTTATCTTATTAACTGGTATTCCTGTCCAACTTGCTATTATTTCAGCAATATTTTCTTCTGTAAGTACTATAATATTTTTAGTATTTTTGTTTTTCCATTTTTCTTTTTCCTTAACAAGCTTTTCTTTTAATGCATTTTCTTTATCCCTTATTTTAGCTGCTTCTTCAAATTTTTGAGTTTTCACAAATTCTTCTTTTTGTGTATCATATTTTGATATTTCTTCTTCCATTTCTTTTATTTTATTTGGTTCTGAATATGTTTTTAATCTAATTTTTGAAGCTGCTTCATCCATTAAATCTATAGCCTTATCTGGTAAAAATCTGTCATTTATATATCTTACAGATAAATTAACAGCAGCATTTATAGCATCATCTGTTATTTTCACATTATGATGTGCTTCATATTTATCTCTAATTCCTTTTAATATGTCTATAGTATCCTCTAAACTTGGCTCTAGAACATTTACAGGACTGAACCTTCTTTCCAATGCAGCATCTTTTTCTATATACTTTCTATATTCATTTAAAGTAGTTGCACCAATTAATTGAATTTCTCCTCTTGCTAATAATGGTTTTAATATATTTGCTGCATCTATTGCACCTTCTGCTGATCCAGCTCCCACTATTGTATGTATTTCGTCAATAAAAAGTATAACATCTCCTGCTTTCTTAACTTCATTTAAAGATTTTTTTATTCTTTCTTCAAAATCTCCTCTATACTTTGCTCCAGCAACCATACTTGATATATCTAAAGTAACTACTCTTTTATTTTTTAAAATTTCTGGAATATCACCTTCACTTATTTTTTCAGCCAACCCTTCAATAACTGCTGTTTTTCCTACTCCAGGTTCTCCTATTAAGCATGGATTATTTTTAGTTCTTCTTGATAATATTTGAACTACTCTTTCTATTTCATTTTTTCTACCTATTATTGGGTCAAGTTTTCCTTCTATAGCTTGTTTTGTTAAATCAGTACCAAATTGATTTAATGTTGGTGTTTGATTAAAACTATTTGAATTCTTTTTACTATTATTAGTAACTTGATTATTAATATCTTCATCATTATTTATAATTTTTATTATTTCATTATATAGTTTTTGTGGATTAACTCCTAAATCAAGTATAATCCTTACTGCAATACTATCACTTTCTCTCATAATTCCAATAAGTAAATGCTCTGTTCCTATATATTCAGAATTTAATTTTTTTGCTTCTTTATATGCATTTTCTAATACCTTCTTAGTTCTTGGTGTAAAGCCAACAGTATCTTCTTTTTGTAATTTCTCTTCTCTTCCTATTAATTCTTCTATCTCTATCAAAATACTATCTATATTAACATTTTGGCTTTCTAACACCTTATTTGCTACTCCGCTTCCCTCTTTAACTAACCCATACAATATATGTTCTGTTCCTATATAATTATGCCCAAAATCTATTGCTATTTTATTAGCTAATTCCATTACAGATTGAGCACTATTTGTGAATTTATATGTCATTTTCAATTCCTCCTTTATTCATTTATAATTTGTTTTATAACTTCTGCTCTTTTAACATCTCTTTCATATATATCAAACGTTTTTCCTAAATACTTTTGTAAATTTGCTGGCATACAGTATATTTCAAGTTTTTTTATCTTTTTATCATTTATTTCTTCTATTATACCCAAATCTACTCCTAATTTAACCTTTGAAATTAATTCTCTAGCTTCTTGTGAAGATATTTTCTTGCAATTTGATAATATTCCATATTTTCTATATATATTATCTTCAAACTCTACTCCCTTTTTACATAAATGTTTTCTTGCTAATTTTTCCTGTTCAATAATCTTATCACTAATTATTTTCAAATTTTTTATAATTTCATTTTCAGATATTCCAAGAGTTTGTTTATTAGATACTTGATACATATCACTAGCTATATCAGTTCCTTCTCCATATATACCTCTTATATTCATTCCAAAATTATTAATTATTTGTAAAACCTTAGATATATTCCCTGTTGCAGCTAAACCGGGAAGATGTACCAATATTGATGCTCTCATTCCAGTACCTACATTACTTGGACAAGCTGTTAAAAAACCATATTTTTTATTATATATATATTTAACTAAACTCCCTATTTTTTCATCTATTTCTGTAGCCAATTTAATTAAATTTTCTATTTCTAATCCTGGTGCAAAAACTTGTAATCTCAAATGATCTTCTTCATTTATCATAATACATATATTCTCATCATCATTTATTAATATTGCACCTGTCTCATTTCTATTTAATACAAAATCTGGACTTATCAAGTGTTTTTCTACTAAACTCATTTTTGTTATATCATCTATATTTTTGAGTTTTAATAATTTAAGCCCATAACCTATACTATGTCCTAATTTTTCTATTTCATTAACTATATTTTCTTTATCTTTTTTTGAACATTTTAATTCAAATGGAAATTCTTCTAAGTTCCTAGCAAACCTTATTCTAGAACTTATGACAACATCTGAATCCTTTCCATTTTGTAAATACCAATTTTCCATATTTATTGCCACCTTTCTATATTTACTATTCTTCTATTTTTTTAATTTCATCTCTCAATTCTGCTGCTATTTCATATTTTTCTTCTTTTATTGCTTTTTTTAACTTTTCTTTAAGAATATTAATTTTTTCTATGCTTATTATACCTTCTTCTTTATTTTCTTTTTCTATATTATCTAATTTGTCAGTATTTTTTTCTTCTAATTTATCCTTTTGCACATTTTCTTGATTCTCTGACTCATATTTTGTTTCTATTGCTTTTCTTCCCATATGTCTACTATCTCCTTGCAAGTTTTTTAAAATTGGATCTAATTTTTCTGAAAATATATTATAGCAGTATCCACATCCTAGTTTTCCATTTTCTAAAAAATCATTATATTTTATTCCACAATTACTACATTTTTGTTCTTTTACTATATTAAAAGATTCTAATACTTCATCTGTAGAAGTATCTGTATATCCTTTAACAAAATCACTAAAAAAACTTTGTATATCCATAGGCATATCAAAATTCAATTCCATTTCTAATCCTAATTCTTTTGCACATTCTTCACAAACTGCCATTTCCTTTTTTATATTATTTACTATTTGAGTATATTTAATGTTTGCATCTTCTCTTCCACAATTATTACAATTCATTTTTATCACTCTCCTATTTTCAAATTTCGAATATTAATCTTCTACTAAATTTATTAGCATATTTTTAAATATATTTGCTCTTAATTTATCTCTAATTTCGTATGGTATAGTAAGTACATTATCACTTGTTGCCACTTTGATTAATTTAGCTTCTGTTTCATTTACAATGTTATATGATAAAAAATTACTAATAAATATATCTACTTCTCCTGCTGTAATTTTATTTTCTATATTTGATATAATATGCATTAAATAATTGCTTTTTGTTATATTTATTTTCTTTATACTTATATAGCCTCCACCACCTCTTCGGCTTTCCACATAATATCCTTGTGATGGTTTAAACCTTGTTGAAATAACATAGTTGATTTGTGACGGTACACATCCCAGCTTCTCAGCTAACTCATTCCTTTGTATTTCTATATATTCTTCCTCATTAAATAATTCTTTTATAAAGTCTTCAATTAAGTCTGATATTCTCATATTATTACCACCTTTTATATTATATCTTTTTCTTTGTTTTTGACTTTGACTTTCTTTGACCTATAGATATTATATATTATTTTTCAAAAATATCAAAATTATATTTGTTTTATTTATCATTAAATTTAAAGATTTTTACTTGTTCTATTTATTTTCACATGTCCTTTCTTTTATTTGCTTTATTTTATTTATATTTACTTTATTTTTCTTCTTTTATATTCTTGTTTTTGTTCGGTTTTATTTATATTTAGAATTAAAATAAATAAATTTGAAAAAAAAGAAAAAGCCAGATATGACCATTAAATTTAGTCTATACATAGCTTTTTATTTATAATTCTTTTCTTATCTTTTTATATTCAGGCATATGTTTTTCAACTAAATCCCAAAATTCTTTTGAATGATTCATATGTTTTAAATGGCAAATTTCATGTAGCACAACATATTCAATAGCATCATCGCTTTTATTAATTAGCCTTAAGCTAATTGTTATATTCTTATTTGAAGAACATGTTCCCCATGCTGATTTTATATTTCTTATTCTAACTTTGTTTGGGTACAAACCTGTTAATCCAATATATTTTTTCACTAGATTATCCACATTTCTTTCTAATTTATGGATATCTTCTTCTGTAACAACACTACTATCTGAAAAATTCTTTCTTTTATCTTCTTCTAATTTTTCATATATCCATTTAGATTTCTCATAAATTAATTTTTCTACACTGTTTTCTTTTATCTTAAAAGGGACTTTGACTATAACTTTTTTGTCTTTAATTTGAATGTATATATTTTTTATTCTTTTTCTTATTAATATATATTCTATCTGATCATTATTATATTTCATTTGCTTTATTTTTATAGTTTCTGTCTTATTATTTCTCATATTTTTTTCTTCTTCCTATATTCTATTTTATTTCTTCTTTACATCCATATTGCCCTGTTATTGGATCTTTAAATATATGTATATATGGTGTATTAAATGTTAAAAATGTAAAAGATGAACTTATCAATACAATTATAACTACTGATAATATTTTTGTAGTTATTATACTCTCATTTCTTCTACTCATAATCATATATGATAAATATTGTGCAATTATACAAGATACTATATAACTAAATATTCTCATTAATAGAACATTATATCCAAATATACAAATATATATATATGATATACATGTTGTAAATAATATCATTAAGAAAGATGCTACTACTTTTGCTTCAATGAAATTATTAAATTTTCTCCCAATTATACTATATTCAATAACTCCTAGTATGACAATTGGATAAAAAGATAATTTTAAACTCTCCCAAATGCTTTCATTTACAGGATACATACTAGATATTATTTTATTATTATTTATAATCTCATATGAAAATCCATCTATATACCTATACTCTAATTGTATTAATATATTAATTAATATAATTAGTACTGCTACTAATATATGTATTATTTTTAGTTTATTCTTGTCCATATAATCACCCTAATACAAATATATTAGAATTTTTTTCTTTTATGATATTTTATGATAATAACTTTAATGATATAATGTTGTTATTATTATATCATATTAGTGAAACAAGCTATGAAACATTAATGAAAGGTAAATATTAAATTATGGAAAAAAAGTTTATAAATGAATCTGCAAATATTAATAACAAAAAGTGGGATCAAATGATATCAAGAAAATCCCCAATATATATAAGAGATACTGATATACGATCAGACTTTGAAAGAGATTATACAAGAATTATTCATTCTAATGCATATAAGCGCTTAAAACATAAAACCCAAGTATTTTTCTCACCTAAAAATGATCATATTTGTACAAGAATAGAACATGTCTCACATGTTGAATCAATTAGTTATACAATTGCTGATACTTTAGGATTAAACACTTCTCTTACAAAAGCTATTGCAACTGCTCATGATATTGGTCATAGTCCTTTTGGACACCAAGGAGAAAAAATATTAAATGAAATCTCTATTAGAGATTGTAACAAAACTTTTTGGCATGAAAATAATGGATTATTTTTTGCTGATAATATTGAATTATTAGAAGACAATAATGGCAACAAACAAAATCTTAACTTAACATATGCTGTTAGAGATGGCATAATTTCTCATTGTGGTGAAATTGATGAAGATTTTCTAAAACCAAGAGATGAATATATTGATTTAGAAAACTATTTAACTCCAAATCAATACTCTCCATTCACTTGGGAAGGTTGTGTCGTAAAAATATCTGATAAAATTTCATATATTGGTAGAGATATTATTGATGCAATTTCACTAGGTATACTAGATAATGATCTAGATGAATTATATGAACTATTATCTTGTCCTAGAGAATACAAACTTAATAATGCAAACATTATTAACAAATTAATATATGATCTATGTATGAACTCTAATCCAAAAGATGGATTAATAATATCTGAAGAAAATTTAAATTTATTAACAAAAATTAAAGAATTTAATTATTCAAAAATATATAAAAGTAGTAGAATACTTCCTTCTAACAAATATTTTTCTTTAGTTATAAATCAAATATATGATACTCTTAAGAATTTATATTCTGGTAAAGATACAATTAGTCATTTGAATAATTTAAATAAACATTATCCAAAACTAATATCAGGATTTATATCTTGGTTAAAACAATATTTGAATATTACTGATAGATCTGATAATAAATTACAAAACAATATCTTGTTTGATATAAATAATCCTATAGATTATTATAGTTCAATAATTTATTATATTTCTGGAATGACTGATAATTATGCAATTGAAATGTATAATGAAATAATAAGTTTTTAATTTATTATATTTTTCTTACAACTCATAATAAACCACTCTTTTATACTATTGTTATAAAAGAGTGGTTTATTGTTTTCTATATAATTTTTATCTAAATATAGTTTTATCTATTTAATCTAATATTTTCTATATTATACTTTCTATATATATGTTATAGTTTTTAATAATTGATATATAATAATCAAAAACATTTTTCTTCTTTACTTCTTTTCCTATAAAAAGTTTAAGACAAACTTCTTCTTTATTATTAATCATAATTTTTGCCTCTCCAATTATTTGATCTTTAGATAATGGAGATTCCAAATATTTAATATATTCAATTTCTACTTCTATATTATCTTTTTCATTTTTTCTTATTGGGAATTTACTTTGTTTTATATCTTCCATATATATTTCTAGATTATCTTCTTTAGCTTTATTAACTATAATTTCTTTTTCATTATTCCTTTTCCAGTCTTCAAACTTGTTATCTACTATATTTCTAATATCTACCATTTCATAATTGTTATATGCATACTCAATTAATTTTATACTATCTGTTGTTCTATGTTTTTTAGTATCTGCACCTAACACCACTGTAATAACATTCATATCTCCTCTTTTTACAGAACTAACTAGACATCTATTTGCTCCATTAGTAAATCCTGTTTTTACACCATTTACACCTTCTATATTACCTAATAATTCATTAGTATTTGATAATGTTTTTGTATATCCATTAATTGTAACAGTATATGTTTTTGTATTAACTATTTGTGCAAACTTTGTATTATTTAATGCATAATCTGTTATTAATGCAAGTTCATATGCTGTTGTATAATGTTCTGGCATATCCAATCCGATGTGGTGTTACAAAATTACTATTTTCTAATCCCAATTCTTTTGTTTTTTGATTCATTAATTCTGCAAAACCTTGTACACTTCCTCCTACATGCTCTGCTAATGCAACACCGACTATCATTTCCTGATACAAGCATTAATCCATATAGAAGATCATGTACTGTAATTATATCATCTGTTTTCAACCCTAATCTTGATCCACCTGTTCCTGCTGCTTTTTTTGAAACAGTTACTATATCTGATAAATTTGTTTTTTCTAATACCACTATTGCTGTCATTATTTTTGTAGTAGAAGCCATTGCTCTTTTTTCATTCATTTTCTTGTCATATAATATGGTTTTAGATTCCCTATCAAATACCACAGCAGCTCTTGATGTTATGTTTGGCTCATCAGAAATATTTGCTGATACTTCTTTTATAACTTCACCTAACTCATTTAAGTTTATATTTTCTTCCTCTGTTTCATCTGCATAAATATAGGGTGCAAATATAAAAATTATACAAAGTCCTATAATTAAAATTTTTTTCATATAAAAATCACCTTTTAATATATATGCAAGGTGATTTGTTTTTATATTTATTTTATAATAATATCATATTTTTTACTCTGATAACACCTCATATTCTTACTTCTTATCCTTTTGTACTTTTTTTACCATTTTATCAAAATCAGATAAATATTTTTTATCTTGTATTGTCCTATATTTATTATATTCTAGTTCAGCTTTTTCTTTTGCCATTTCTGATGATATTTTACCTTTGTTATCTAAAACATCATAATGTCTCATTTTCAATATGCTATCTACCTCATTTACCCAACCTCTCATATTCATAGGAATATTTCTTTCTGCATTATCCTCTGCAATATCTAAAAATATGTTTACAACATTGTTTAAATTTTTTAATTCTATTTCAGACAAGTAGTTTTTTGCAATAGATACATCACTTTTAAATATTTTACCCTCAGGCGATTCTTTCCAAGTTGTAAGTCCTAAGTTATCTTTTTTACCATCTACTCTATTATAAATTATTTCAGCAGCAGTATGTCTTGTTATTGCATAGTGAAACTTATTTTGAATTGTTGCATAAAAATCTCTAGCTAATTCACTTTTATTGTCATAATCAATACTGCATTCTGCAAATATATCTGTAATTTTTTGGTAAAACATTCTTTCACTTGTACGAATTAGTTTAATTCTTTCAAGCAATCTTTTAAAATACTCTTGGTCTCCTTTTTTGCCTTTCATAAACCTCTTGTCATCTAAAGCAAAACCTTGTAACATATAATCTTTAATTATTTTATTTGCCCAAGTTCTAAATTTAATTGCTTTTTTAGAGTTTGTCCTAAATCCAACTGATATTATCATATCTAAATTATAGTATTTAGTTTGATATTGTTGACCTGTTTTACCCATATGTGCAACTTTTGCACATGTGCTATCTTCATTCAATTCTTTATCATTATATATGTTATTTATATGCTTAGTAATCACACTTCTTTCTATCTCAAATAAATTTGATACTTTTTCAGTATTTAACCACACATTTTCATCTGAATATAATACTTCTATTTTCATATCTCCATCATCATCTTGATAGAAAATAATTTCATTATTATCTTTAATTTCCATGCAACCACCCTTTCACTGTAATCCATATTTTATCTAATATTTTATAATATGTCAATAGTTTTGCGAATGTTTGTTCTTTGAGTTTTTGAACTATTTGGAACTTCCAAATAGTTCAATTTTTTAAATTCTAATAAAGCACTCTATACTATATTCTACTGGATAAAAGCTTGTCCTATAATTATTACAGCTAGACCCACAATGCCTCTCCCTTAGTAACAAGCTTTGTGTATCTTTCATAGCCTTACTATGCCTATTTTTTGTCTTTATTGGCATAGTTATCTTTGGTAACTAATTACGTTTGTAGTAGAAACCATAGGTCTCCTTTTATTTTCTTCTTTACCATATATTATTTTTTTAGATATTCTATCAAAAACTATTGCAAATCTAGAATTTAATATAGGTTCATCTTTAGAATTTGCAGAAGCTTGTATTACCTCTTCTTCCAAATGTACTTTTTCTGATTCTTCAATATTATCATCTGCATATGAATCGCCATTGAAGTTAGAAACAAAAAGAAATAGCATTATGCTTACAACTAATATATTAAATATTTTTTTCATAATAAAAACCACCTTTTAAATCATATTTGAAAAGATGGTTTTCTATTACTACTTCTTTCTTCTTTATTTATTTTCCTATAAACATTTGTACATACATTTTTCCATATTTATTACTCTTTACTACTGCCACTCCTGTATAATTAAATCCATTATTCAATATATTTGCTCTATGACCTGAAGAATTCATCCAAGCTTTCACTGCTGCTGAATTACTAGAATTTCCTGCTATATTTTCACCAGCTGTTTTGTATGTCACTTTAAAGCTTTTTAACATATTAAAAGGACTACCATAAACTGGTGAGTCATGAGAAAAATAATTATTATCTACCATATCTTTTGCTTTAATTCTTGCAACATTTTGCACCTCATCATCTATCTTTAATGCTGCTAAACCATTTGCTTGCCTCTCTTTATTAATTAGATCAAATACTTCTTTTTCATCACTTGTAAGTTCTGTTGAAAATTCTTTTTCATTTATTCCACTATTATTATTCACATTGTTATTTGTGTTTGTATTTCCTACATTATTACCAGATGGATATACTGGTTTTATATAACTTTTACTCACTGCTCCTATATTGTCTGCATCAGTTTGTATAATATACCAATCACCAACTTGTGCAAATACCCTTATATATTCTCCTTTATTTATTTTTGCTACTACACTATAACTTGTACTTGGACCACTTCTAACATTTAAACTAGATCCTGTTACAACACCTGTTGTGAAATCTACTTTTTGATATGGTTTTATAGCATACATATTTTTAGATATTGTGAAAACAACTAATATTGTTAGTGCAAATATAATAATTTTACATGTTTTAGTTTTTAAATATATCAAAAAAACACCCCCTTTATTCATATATTAAATAATATACAAATAACATGGGGATATTCTTATATTTTTATTTAGTATCCATGTTTTTTTGCTGCATCATGTATTGTTCTCTCATATTCATCTTCTGTATCTTCTATTTCCTCTTCTAGTTTTTCCTTTTCTTTCTCATCATTTGAGTTTTTCTTTTTAGATTCTAAATCCTTTTTTTCTTTTATTAATGCTTCTAATTTTTCTTTTTCTTCCACTTCTTCTACTGTCGGTCTTATTGTATGTCCTATATTTATTTCTTGTTTTTTATATTTACCTTGATCATTTTCATCTGGTGTTAAATTACTTAAACAAATTGATCCATGTTCCATATCTATAGCTAACATCCCATCTGTTCCATCTTTTCTTTTCATAACAAATGCTGGTGAATCTACTTCAAATTCATTTCCATTTTCATCATATTGTTTAACTGTTTTACTAGCAGCTACTCCACCTTGAGCACCACATAAATCTTCTATTTCTTCAAATTGTTTTCCACCTTCAGACATACCTCCATTTTCTCCAATAAGTATAAATGTATTTCTACTTGTTGAATATGCAAGGTATTTATTTTTATGTCCTGTTTGATGTCCTAATGATTGTTCAGAAAAATTCTCATCATCTATTCTTCTTAAAGAAGTTATATCACAACCTAAATCTTCTTCCATTTTATCAATGTTTTCTGCTTTTTCATTGTTATCTTCTTTTTTGTTCTCTTGTTTTATTTCATCTGAATCTTTTTCTTTATCATCTGTTTCATTTATATTTTCATCGATCTTTTCAAGAACATTATTTGTTTCATAATTTCTTTCAGATATTAAATATTCATCTCCATATTCCTTTAAAAAGTCATTTTTCTCTTTAATATATTCTTCATTTATAGTTAAACTTTTTTCATCTCCTATGGCTATTTCTCTTCCTTCTTTATCTGTTATTCTATATGTTATTGCTTTGTTGTCATTTTCTATTTTCTCTAAAAACACATTCTCTCTGTATTTATCTGTTATAGGGAAACTTTTAATCTCTGTAATCTCATTCTTGTCTTTGTACACTTCTAATTCTTTATCAGAATCCATAATATATTTTCCTCCTAATATACAAAATTTATATACTAATATTTAAACTATATAATTTAATTGCATTATCTAATTCTGCTTGCTTATTATTTAAGTTTCCTGAATATGATTCAAGTACACGGATATTATTAAATATTAATTTTTCTGTAGTTCTACCATCATCAACAAATTTAGGAAAACTTAGTTTCCTATTAACAGTATGTTTTGGTGGAATTATTATAGAGTTTCCTGTTGTATTTGACATTTTTCTTGTTTGTGCTCCTATATTTATCTCCACTTCACTAGCCTCTGTATCATCAAGTAATACTATTATATGATCTGTCTTATTTCTAATACTCACTTCATATGTTTCTGAAGAATATAAAGTTACCTTTTTATTTACATTTATTTTCAAATTGTCATCTTCAGCTACAACAGTCATATCATCTTTTCTAACAAATCCATATATTCCTAATCTTAATCCATCTTTATCATCAGTTATAGACATTACTTCTTCATAAAAATTATATTCTTCATTTGTTAATCCAGATGCTAATATATCATTTAATATTTTAACTTTATATACATATGTACTACCTACTATAGAAAAGTTTTGTATATTATATATTTTCTTTTCTGGGAAAATCTTATTTACATACATTTCTAATGCTTCAACAGTTGGAAACATTGTATCTTTACATTCTTTATCTAATAAGTTATATGCTTTTTCATATTCTTTATTATTACAATACTCCATATATTCATCAATTAAATTTTTGATTGGTTCTTGAAGTTCTTCTGGAACTTCTTTATCATCCATAACTGATACATTAGGTTTATATGTAGTTATTGGTATTTCTGGAGTTTCCATGTTTTTTAAAAAATAGTTAACTGCTATCATTACTGCAAAAGCTATAACTACTACTAATATAACATTCTTATATTTTCTAAAAAACTCTCTAATTTTTATAATAATTTTTGCATGCCATTTCATATATTACACCCTCTCCTATACATTAAAGGATAATTCAAAACTATCAAAGTCATTTTCTCTTATTACAATTTTTTGTTCAAATGCTTCTTCCTCATTAAATAAATTTTTAACATTTATGAATAAAACATAAATATCTCCCTGTCTTTCTATATTTGTATATTCTATATCTAACATTGCAGGATATTTATTTTTTACATATTCTTCATATTTTTCTAAAGTATCAAAATATGTGTTTCTAAACTCTGAATATAACAGATTATATGCACTTCTATATTCTTCATTTTCTACATATTCAATATATTTTGAAAAATATAGTTCCATTCTGTCTCTTTCACCAAGACTTTTTAATTCTTCTCTTCTGTTAGCTAATTCATCTTCTTCAGTTTCATCCTCTATTTCCTGATCATCTTCTTCACTATATATTTCTTTTACTATTTCTTTATTTTTAGCTGTATTTATGGGCCTTACAACTTTTGTCCTGTATATATATATATTTACCATTACTAATATTAAGGAAAGAATTAAAACTATTATATCTAATTTTTTTATTTCTTTTTTCATTATACACCCTCCTTTACAGGACTAAATTGTATTAATGGCTCTTCTGATTCAGTATAGTTACTAATTTTAATTTCAAATTTCAGTTCTTCTTGATTCTCATATTTTATATGTATATTAGCTTTAATATAGTTTTCTTCTTGTATAATTGATTCCCTAATATAAACAGAATTTTCACATTTCAACTCATCAGTAGTCAATTTTTGTATTTCTTTTACAAAATCTATAAATCTATTTGAATTTGTTATACCTGTATCCAATATTGCATCATAAGAGCTATATTCTTCCACATATTCTTCATCATCACTATTATATATATTGTTAAAATACTTAATAATTTCTTGATTGTTCATTTTATATGTGTCTTTATATATCATAGGAATTGTTTCTTTTATAAAAGTCTCAACTCTATTATTTATATAACTATTATTTATTTCACCTTCATATTTTGACAATAACACATATGTATTAAAAGTTACTATTTCATCTAAAACACTACTCTCTTGTGAAACTATATCAATATTTTCTATTTCAATATCTTCTTTCTTTAATCCAAATATTAAAAATATTAATATAGCAATATTTATAATTAATACTAAATAAAGAATTATCCTATAACTTTTCAAATCAATTCCTCCTTATTATATTAAATTATCCCAACTTGCTGCAAACAACTCACCATCTTCATATAGTTTATGTTGTTGTATCCTTGAATTAACTACACCATCTCCTAGTTTAAGTCTATAATATGATGCTGTTACTTGGAATAATGCTAATTCTCCTAACCATGCACTTGCCTCATCTTTTACTTGTCCACTTAACACCTGTTCACATACTCTTTTAGATTGCTCTGATGCTTCTCTAACACTAACACCACCATTTGCTATAAAGAAATCTCCAGCACCTGTTTTATATATTCTTGCTCCACTAGGAGGAGCTTTATATCCTCCACCTGGAGTTGTCCACCTTGTTGGATCTGTACTCCAAACTGGTTCATATTGACCTTGAGCTGACATAATCTCTGGTATTGTTTTTCCTTGACTCTCTGATCTGTTTCTTATAACAAATGCAACTCCTCTTTGTGCCTTTTCATCTGCTGCTTCTGCTTCCACAAGTGCTGCAAAAAATTCAAATTCTTCTTGTGTAAGATTACCTATAAAAGCTGTACCTGTACCTGTGTCTTCTTCTTTTGGAGCTGGTCTCATATAGTCTTCAACATTTTCTATTATAGATTTCTTCTTATCTCTTAATATTACTGTTATGTTATCAGTAGTAGTTTTACCAATTTTTGCTCCTTTTTTAAGAGTATCTCCTTTTTTAAGGCTATTATCTACATTAAATCCTTCTATGTACATACTCATACCTTTTACTAATTTTGGAGAACTAAATTCTATTTCTATAAACTCTTTACCTTTAGCTGTTTTACCTTTTTTTGTTATTTTACCTTTACCAGGAGTAATAACTTCTATACCTTTTTCAAATCCAGTATTTGTACTTTCACCTGATGCTTTTTTCTTTTCTGCTTTTATAAGGGTTCCATACTCATACTCTTTTTTCTCTGTTTTTCTAACAGGCCATACTTCTGGAGAATACTCTGGTATAATCCAATCTAAAACTAATGTATCTGGTTTTTCAAGTTCTTTTCTTGTAAAATATTCTAATTCTATTAATAACTCTTTTAAATCTCTTAATATATAGTCTGCATCCTTAGTTTTCATACCTTCAAGTATTGAAAATGCTGCTAATGAATCTTTATTAAAAGCTATTGGTCTTCTTAGATTTTGAGGATCATCTAATTCAGTATTTAATAATTTTTGTATCTCTTTTTCATCCTTACCACTATTTTTTCTTCTAATCTCCATTTCTTGTTCTTCTAATTTTTCTATTGCTGCTGCTGTTGTTTCTGATCCATCATAAATATAATATTCTGGAAGATCTAAACTACCCTTTGAAGTATCATTATCTCCCACAAACAATTCTTTTGTTCTTTTATTTATTGCCCCTCTTTTTGCTTCTGCAACTTGGTTTCTTACATTAGTAGTTCTTGTTTCTTCTACTTGAAAATATCCTTTTTCATTTCCTTGCATGTCACCATCATTACCTTTTGCTGGCACATATTCATATGGTGGTATTACTGTTTCTTCTGCAGTTGGTGGCGAATATGTTCCATCTGCACTTTCCCATTCTCCTTTTGAATTTATGAAACTCCCTTCAAAATATATATCTCTAAACCATGCTTTTTCTACACTTGTTATATATGGTAGTGCATATTCTGTATATAACCCTTTACCACTTCCTTCTTCATTCTTCTTATTAGCATTTCTTATACCATCTATACTTATACCTATTTCATCTAAAAACTCATCTATTGTATGTTTATCTTCATATATTATTGCCTCTGATTCTGTCATATAAAAAACATCATTATCTATCTCTCTTACTATAGTTTTTAAAAATTCTACAAACTCATATAATGCTTCTGCTTCTGCTTCAGTAATTACCTTTTCTTTTTTTAATGTTGCTATTCTGTCTTCATCAGCACCACCTGTGAAATTATATGATTTGACAGTAGATTTTTTAAGAATCTCCACTATTTTTTTATATTTTTCACCATATTCAACTGCTCTACCTTTATAATGTCCACCATCTTGATTACCACCTATAAGTTTTTCTAGATTTTCTTTTACACTTTCTTTATCCTTATTTTTATACTTATAATCTTCAATCCATTGATCAAATTGAACAAATTGATTTATTCCAAATCTATTTCCTGAATCTGGATTTCTTACCAGTTTACCACCACTTATATAATATTCTCCTTGCTCTGTTGATCCCATTATAAATGATCCTGGTTCATCCTTCCAATATATTTCCATTACTTTTGCTGCTTCTGCCAAATGTTCATCTCTCTTTTCTTTCCATCGCTCTTGTTGTGGAGAATTTGGAAAATCTTCAAAAGCTGGGATTTGTGGAAAAGTTTTTAATCCTGTTGCAATATACTCTGCAAGGAATGTTTGATTTGGAATATATGTCCTTGGTTGCTCATAATATTGATCTATTTTCTTAAGATCTTCTTGAGTCAATATATTTTCTTCTCCATTTTCTCCTAATAAATTTTCCAGTCCAACTATACCATTATTTATTATTTTATCTTTACTTACACCTTCTCTAATTACATATGAAAATTTGCTATAAGCTTCACCTGTATCAAAAGATATATTTACTTTTGTATTAAAAGCATCATCAACTGTAAGCATTAAAGGTAAATCAGGTGCCATTGTTGCTAAATGTAAAGTTAACAATAACTCTAATGGTTTACCATATCTTCCTGACCATCCATCAATATCAAATTCATAATAGTCTTCTGTAAGCATATCTAAAATATTAAATGAAAGTTTGTGATTTTTACTAATTCTTAGTTTTTTATTCTCTTTTATTAACTTTGTATCTTCTACTTCTATTCCTATACTTGTATTAAAATTTAGCATACCATCATGAGTTTTTTCAATTTTTAAAGTGTCATTTGAATACACTACTGCAAGTAGATTAGAATATTTTCGCAAACCAGTTTGTACCAGATTTGTTAAAAAATTATTACTTAACGCATATGTATTAAAATCTGATATAAGGTATGCAGCCAACACACTTCTCTCCATTTTTTCTATTTCTTCAGTATCATTTCCTTCAGCATCTTTTTCATGTGTTGGTTTTCCAAAACCATATCCATATAAAGAATATCCCATACTTTCTAAATATTCACCTAATTCAATTACATCATCAGTACTTACTTGATGTCGATTACCAAGAGTAAAAGTCAAAAAGCTTTTAGCAAGACTAGAAGTTATTTCACTTATTTTATCCATTACCATTCCAGGCATAGTTAAGAAAAAGCTTAAAGCACCTATACTTAAAAATATAACAAGTAAAACTAGTCCAACAGGTGAAACTAAAATTTTTAAAGCTATACTTCTCATACGCTTATTTTTCAACAGCTTTTTCCCTAATTCTTTACCTTTATTGGCCATTTTCTTTCCTGCACCATTTTTATTTTTCTTTGTTGCATCTTGTACATTGTTAGACATTGTTTTACCACCTCCTATTGTATATATTTTTTCTAATCTTTAGGTTTTATATTTCCTCTTTGGATTTGCTTCACTGTTCTTAACACTTCTTTTCCTGGATCTTCTGCTCCCAGAGTATCATGACAGTCTTCTAACGCTTGTAAATGTGATGCATATTTTATATCATCATCATCTGTTAGATTATCTATATCTGCATTTAATAAATAATTACTTCTACTAACCATTTCTTCATTTGATAATCCTGTATTGTTTTGATATTCCTGATGTGCACTTGCAAGATATCTTTCATTATTTTGCATTATTCTTTGAGTTTTATTTGCATCAGAAAGTGGATTAACACTTTGAGCTTTATTAGATATTGCTTGTCCTGCTTTGTATCCTCCATATGCAGCCATACCACCTTGTGGTAACATCATTGCTCCTAATGCTATTCCTGGTGCTTGTTTAAGCATAGCTGCATATCCTTTTCCTAAGCCCTTTCCTAGACCTTTTGCTCCTTTCAAAGCTCCTTTTCCAATAGTTGATCCAACATTTTTAAGTCTTGATCTGTTTTCTGAATTATTTCCACCATCTCCATTTGGTGATGGATTATCAGGTGTTCCACCATTTCCATCAGGTGTATTTCCTTCTTCACCTCCAGGAGTTCCTCTACCTTCACCAGAAGCTCCCCCATCATTAAGATTCTTCATATCATTTAATTTTTTAGAAGTTTTTCCTCCTGCACCTGCTCCTCCTTTTGCTCCCTTTAGAGCTCCTTTTGCAGATCCAGCTTTTCCTGCAGCATTTTGAAGCATACTTAAACCTGTTCCTAATGCAGCCACTCCTGCTATTGAATCACCTAAACTAGATGCTTTATTAAATCCAAATATCGTTTTAACAATTTTTTCTGCTTGCATTATGAATAATATCATTACTACTGCCAATACTGAACTTGATAGAGTACCATCCATTATATTTATTCCTGTCATTACAATCGATAAAAATATTATACAATGAAATGGTTGTATTAACATATTAAATACAAACTCTTTAAGCCATGTGTTTAATGCTTGAGATTTTCCATCTCCCATTTTATCTATTGAATATGTAACTGTTATAATTGGAGCTATCATAATTAAAAATCCAATTGTTATCATACGTTTTATATATGTAATCAAAAATGCAAATGTTACTCCGTATTAATATAAGATATATTATACTTGCACCCATAGTGTAAGAAAATCCCCATAAACCTAATGATCTATTTCCTATTTCTGTGACTATATCACCCATTCCGAGCATCATTATATGATTTTGCAAATATATCTACCAAACTATTATTAATATTAATTGTAAATATGATAATGAAATGTAGTATGAATAACAAAGCAAAACCAACAACCCAATCTGTAAGCATTTTCTTGTATTTTGCTTCTTCTGATGCAACTGTTGATATAGCCATTCTTATTCCAACATATAACAATACTACTAAAGATAATGCAATAGATAAATTTCTCAATGAATAATACCAAGCTGCTATACTTGTTCTTATAGCATTTAAACTCCTTGAACCTGAGCTAAGATTGAAAAAATCAATTTTAACTAATTCAACTTTATTGAAAAATATATCTCCTATGGATATGAAATCAGTACTAAACGATCCTCCTCCTATTGCAGCAATACCATGCGCTATAGCTCTTACTATTACACCTATAACATAAAATAGTAATCTAACTGGCCATAATAGTAAACCTGTTATTCCATCTACAAATCCTGTACCACTACCACCATTGTTTTCCATTGCATCATTTTCTTTATCCATTGCTGTTGTATTCACTTCTGCCTCAGTTGGTGCTGCATATACAGTGGAAACACAGATAGTCATAACCATTAATATTATAATTATTACTCCTATAACCTTTTTCAACCTATTACTCATTATTACACTTCCTATCTATTTTCATTATAATTTTTTCTTACATCTCTTATTGTTCTATTCATATTATAATTATAGTCTTTATGTTTCTTTTTAAGTTCTTTATTCTTATTATGTAATAGTTCTAATTTTGCCATTAAATCTCTGTTTTGTTCTCTTACTGTACCTCTATCTATACTATCTGCCTTATTTGCTGCTTTATGTACAATTTTAGATAATTGTTTTTCAGATAGACCTTTATATATGTCATCTTTATTAATATTTTCATCTTGTAGTTTCTTATTAATTGTTTCTTTTTCTACCTCTATTTCTCTGTCTCTTGCTGCTTTTTCTATTTTCTTAAGTATATTATTTACATCTTTATTAGTTAAACTTCCTTCTCTACTCTTCTCAAAAGCTTCTGTTATTATATCTTTTGATACTCTTGATAATTCATCAGTATCACCTCTACCAATTTCTTCCTCTAGTACTCTATCAATCATATCTATTACTTCTTTTTCTGTTTTTTCTGTATATATATCATTGTTTTTCATATATTCATCTTTTGCTTCTTCTTCTATATTATCTTTTATATTTTCTGTATATGTAACATCAGCTTCATCTGAATCTTCTTTCAATGATTCAACTAATTCATCAATATTAGTATTACTAGAATTCATACCTGCTTTTTCATTCAAGTATTTATTAACACTCTTATCTATATCTTTTTTTGAAACTTCTTTTACTACATTAGACATATCTTCTAGTAATTCTCTATCATATTGTTTTCTTAATTCTTCAGATGTTGTCATACTATTGATATCTTCTTTAATTTTTTCATATTCTTTTTCTATATCTTTTTCAATTTCTCTTATTTCATGTAACATTCCTATTTTTTCTGGTAATTTATTATTTATTTTGTCATATATTTTTTCTCTTTCTTCTTTTGATCCCATGTATTTATCATTTGTTGATTTAGCTAATTGTAATGTTGCAGCAACACCTGCTCCATACATAGCAACCGTTGGAGCTGCTCCCAAAGCCACAGCTGATCCATATTTTGCTCCTGATAATGCCATATCTCCTTTTGTATATTTTTTACCTTTTCCATATTTATTATCTCTTGCTCTTTTTGCTTTATCAAAATTTGCCTTTCCTCTAAATGCAAGAGCCATACCTGCTTTAGGTTTCATTATTAACATTGGCATAGCAGCCATCATTTGTGCTGCTCCTATCATAGAACCTTTTCCTCTTGATCTCATTTCTTTACGCATATTTCTTATTTTTGCTCTTTCTGCTTCCATCTTTCTTTCTGTTAAACTCATACGTTTTGAGGTTTTTCTATGTTTAAATGCATTATCTGCACCAAATGCTCCATCTATTAAATTGTTATATGCACCATTCATCTTATATCTAACTTTAGTAGGTACTACTTTAGGTGCAGTTTTTAATCCTGCTTTTGCCATTTTATACATTGAGCCATACCATAATTTTGCAACTTGTACTCCTCCAAATCCCCTAATCATTGATCCTACACTTGTATTTAATGTATTTCTAAGTGAAGAAGATTTTTCCATGCCAAATATTGTTGTTACAATATCTTGAGCTTTTAGCATAAAGTTAAGCATTACAAATGCCAATATTATTCCTGAAAGAGATGTCATAGCAACATCCAATGCAACTACTACAAAAACTGTATATAGTAGAGCATGTATTGTTTGCATAAAAGTCATAAATACAAAATCTTTCATCCATGTTGATAATATTGTACTTTTATTATTTTTTATTTTTTCAAATGCATATCCAACACCTATAAAAGGAGCTAACACAATTAATAGAGTAATTACTAATAAACGTTTTAAATATATAAATAAAAATCTTACTGATAAATACACTAGTATCATATACATAATTGCACCAGTCATTCCTGATGTAAATTTCATTTCATATGCTTTTGTTTTTACTGTATCATATAGAGATGCTTCTGTTCCTGATGATCCTTTTATTATTTCAACAAATGATTCATTTAAATTTATTACAAATATCATAAAATAATGTATAAAGAATATTATAAGGAAACTCACAACCCAATCTAATAACATTTGTTTATATTTTGCTTTATCTGATGCAACTGTTGATAATGCCATTCTTATTCCAAGATAAATTAACACTATTAGCATTCCTACTATAGCTATCTGTCTAAAAGAATAATACCATATAGCCACATTATTTCTTATTGTTTCCATCACACTTGGTTCAGTTATATCATTTTTTGATACATTTTTCTTTTCAGCACTTGTAAGTGATTCTGTAAGTACTTCTCTTGTACTTTTAAATAAATTAATATCTAATACTGATATATTGTTATATACCATATTTTCTATAGTTATTTTGTCACTTTCTTTTGTAAGATTTGTAGAAAGTGGTTTTGGTGCTGTCTTTTCACCATCAACACTACTTGGACTTTTCATTATTGCTTCTTTTTCACTTGCTGTAACTGATTTCACAGTTTTATCAATTATTGATTCTACTATATTTGTCCATCCTACTAATTGCATTTTAATTCCTAAAGTCATAAGACCCATTAAAAAGTCTAATATTTGTCCTAATTGATCAATTAACCATTTTAATACAGAAGCAAGACTTTGACTTCCCACATAACGACCTGATCCTGCCACTCCATTATATTCAAATCCTGATGAGGCAAAAGAAGAATTCCCTATTGTTGCTCCTGGTAAAACATCTGCTTCTGTTCCATCTTTTAGCCTACCTGCCATATAACCATTTTGAGCAAACCAATCAAGTCCTGAAGGACTTATTTTTAAATTATCTCTTGAATTAGAAGCTTGTGCTACAGTACCATTTCCTAAATATACAGCAGCATGTCCCACACCTGCTCTTGTTACAAAAACATCTCCTGGTTTTGCATCTGTAAGAGCCACTCTTTTAAACACTCCTGTTCCATTTTCAAGAGCAGTACACAAATTATTAGCATACCAATAGTCCGCCATTGCTTCACTTCCAATAACTTGTCTATATACATAATCGACAAATGTAGTACACACAACATGTATTTTTCCTGTTTCTACATTCTTATTACCTAATACTCCATTTTCTAAATCATAATCTCTATAATAAAACTCACCAGATAATACTGCTTTTTCTGCAAAAGCAGCTATTGCTTGTCCTTGATTTTCTGGAGTATATTTTGCAGCAGCAAATGAACTAGCTGTATTTGCTAATAACAAAATAACAACTATATATGTAATAAATATTTTTTTAAATGTTGTGAAAAATTTTGTTTTACATATTTCCATTTGCTTCTCCTTTTATTTTCTACTCTAATTTGCTTTTTCTTTTTGAAATCATATTTTTTATATTTGCTTATATATTAACTTTTACTTCTTTATCATCATATTTTAAAATATTATTTTCAAAAAATTTAATTTCAAATTCACTAGTTCCTTTTATAATATTTGTATTTTTTCTAGTAACTGCATTATATAAATATATTCCTTCTTCCTTTACACTATATAAAATGTTATCATCATTAATCCACTTATATGAATTAACACTTATACTTTCATCTAATTCTGAACTGGCATAATCTTGAGTTTTAGATAAAAATTTAACTTTAATCTTTTGGCTTAAATCTGATTTATAATTTAATTCATATGTAATAAAGAATTTATTACTTTTATTATCTTTATCAATTTCTTCTTCACCTGAAGCTGCTGATCTTATACATTCACTTTTTTGAAGCATCCTCATTTGTTCTTTTTCATATATTAAATCTTTATCTAATACTAAAAATATTTCATCAGGTAATTCATTATTATTTAATACATCTTTTATACTTTTTTCATCATATATTTTTCCACTAAAGTTTCTATATATCTTTATTCCATTTCCATTTGCATGGTTATATCCAATTTCTACTCCTTTTGAAGGATATGTTATATATAAGTAGTTAGTATCATAATTATATATATCATAATCACTCCAAATATCTGTAAGTTTATTCATAAATGCTTTTACATCTTTTTCACCAATAAATTCATCTAGTAATTTAGAAAAAGAATCTGAAATTTCTCTATCTATTCTATATACTGATATCTCATCTTCTAAAAAGAATATATAGAAATCTTTAGATATATATCCTAAAACACTTTTATCTATTCCTCCAAAGTTCGGTTTCCCTAGTTTTTCTATAATTTTTTCTTTTGATTCTCCAACTTTTATACCATCTACTACTTCTTTATTATATCTGGTAGTAAATATAATGTTATATACTTTTGAATTAGTATTTCTAACCTTTATACCTTCTTCTAAATATATGTCATATTTATCATATGTACTTTCTTTACTTCCATAATTAATGTTTTTTGCAGTCCATTTTTGTTGTATTGTATTTTTCAATTCTTGTGACTCTATATCAAAACTTACCATTTTATCTTCAGTATAGTTTTCCATACTTTTTAGTGAGTCCATATATTTAAAATAATCTTTTCTTCCATTTATAGCATATTCTATTGTTTTTGTTTCTGCATCTGCTTTTATTTCCATTACTATTTCATTTCTTTCATCAATTAATCTTATACTTTGAAAATTTGATGCTTCTGTAAGCGCAACTGGTATATATCTAAAAAATGTTTCATTACTTTCTCCATCTGTATATAACTCTCTATCAAACTTTAAAAATATATCTGTTGAAAATCCTTCTGTTTTAGATTTCTTTTCTGAATAATACTGACAACCCAAATATTCCAAGAGTTCTCTTACACTATTAAATTCACTAACAGTGGTATATTCTTTTTCTTTAGCTTTAATATTTTGTATTACAGCCAAAATTACTAATATAATAATTAAAAGAACTATTATAGCAGTTACAATTTTATTCTTTTTTACAATTTTTATTAGTTTTTCCATATACCCTCCTATTATTTTTGGCCTTTGCCACCCATAGAATTTATAGAAGATAATCCTCTTATATTAAATATATTCTTAATTATCTTTTCTCCTCTAGACAATGCCATAAAGAAAAATATAGCAAACATAGGAGCTACTTTGGCTATTTCTGCTGCAGTTCCTATAAAAACAACATATAATATTAAATGTATTGGTTGTATAAATATATTTACTAATATTTCTTTTAACCATAAAGTAAATGCTTGTGCTTCACCATCACCTATTTTATCTATTGAATATGTAATTGTTATTAAAGGAGCAATAATAATTAAAAAAGCTGTAGATAACACCCTTTTTGAATATAGGAAAAAGAATTTAACTTGATAATATACTATTGCTATATACATTATACATGGCCATACTATATCCCAACCTTTTCCTTTTCTTACTTCTCCCATTATTCCAGATGTACTATTTATACCTATAATATCATTTTCTAAATTAAAACTTTGAACAGGTATTATACTTGCTATACCACTTGAAACATTTATAGCTATGATAACTATATAATGTAGTACAAATATAAGGATAAAACTCACAACCCAATCTGCAAACATTTTCTTATATTTAGCCTCTTCTGAAGCTACAGTTGATAATGCCATTCTTATTCCAACATATATTAATACTAATAAACTTATTATTATTGCTAATCTTTGTATTGATGCATACCATGAAGCAACAGATTCTTTTAATTTGTAATTAGCATTATCTTTATTTATATTTTCTGTTCTTGTTGATTCTTTCATTTGAGTTTTTCCACTTACTATCACTTCTTCTGTTGTTGTTATTGTACGTTTATCACCTTCAAAAAAGTCTATATTAAAAAAATCATACTTATTATTCACCAAATCTTGTATTGTAAATCTATTTACAGAAGTATCTGTATTATTTTTAGTAACAACTACTGCTAATAAAGAATTTACTGTAGTTGGCAAACTATTTACTAGTACAGCTAAAATTCCAGCTATTGCACCTCCAGCTGTTGGAGGTCCAGTTATAGACTCTTTTCTAGCAGCTACTCCAGATGGTTTAACTGTTGCTTCACCATTCATTACATCTGAAGTAGAAGATGGATCAGCTCCTCCTTGCAAATCTTTTAAAGATTCTTTAGCAAAAGATGCACCTATTCCATCAAAACTAGCAATTATTAAATTAAATATTATTAGTATAACTAAAATAATACTTATTTTCTTCATTCTTTACCTCTACACTATTTTGATTCTTTTTGTTTATTTAATTTGTTTAAGTTTGTTTCTACAAACTCGAATTCTTTTTTAGTTGGACGTATACTTAGAATTGCTGTATCTTCTCCAACCTTTAACAATCCTTCACCTCTACTACAAGTTGTTAGGAAAGATGCTTCTCCTTCACTTAGTTTAAAGACTTCTTTTATATATTGTATTTCTGATTTATCTTGTGCTAAAAATAGTTTAGTATCAGAAGATGTTAATACTGCTTGCACTTCTGATTTTTCATAAAAGTCTTGGAACTTTTGTGAAATAACCGCAAGTGATACATTTCTTTTTCTCGCACGTCTTGCCATTGTATTTAAGAAATCAACAGCTTCTGGATATGGTAAAAGCATCCATGCTTCATCTATAAGAACTCTTTTTCTTGAAGCTTTTGATTTATCTTCACTGTTTTTCTTAACATATTTTTCCCAAATCCATGAAAGCAATATTTGTTGTGCAAGTGGTCTTGCAAATCTTTCTTCTAGTTGAGATATATCTAAATTAATAAAAGGTACTCCTTCTAATAATTCAAAAGTTGATTGTCCATCAAAATATGCCATCTGCCCATCATATTCTCTAACATATTGTTTCATAACTTTTATTAAATAACTATAATGGAATCTGTAATCTTGGTTATCATTTATTTCTGCTTTTTTTGCTATTGTTTTATACCATGAACCAATTGTTGGCATTTCTTTTTTTACTCTTCCTATATACTCTTTTGAAAAATTCTTAACATTTTCTTTCTTATATAGGCTCTCTATATCATTATTTATTCCTAAACTATAATATTCTTCTGCAACTGTTTCTGCAATTATTTGTTTTGTAAGCTCATTTACTTCTGTACTTCTTGTACTACCTCTTGCCATTGTAAGCAGAGCTTGTGTAACATCCTCTACTTTATTTTCTACATTTAGAACAATTCTTTCTCTTCCTGTTATTTCATCTTTTATAATTTCTGGCTCTAAATCAAATAGATTTATTATAGTTTGTGAATTTGGACTTATTGTTACATTTATTCCTCCTAGGGCTTCTGCAACTACTCCATATTCACCCTCTGCATCTAGTGCTAAACTTTCTATACCCATTAATACAGAAGATCTTGAAGTTAATGTTTTAATAGTAACACCTTTACCAGCTCCTGACTTACCAAAAATAACCATGTTATAGTTTGTAAGTGATGAGTTGAAGTTATCAAACAATATTGGTAATCCTGTTTGTTTGTTAAACCCTAAAGGTATACCATTTTCATGTCCTACTTCTGATGAGAAAAACGGAAATACTGTTCCCATTGAACTTCTATCAAATGTATGTGATTTATTCAATTTGTTCTCATTAAAAGGTAAGTTTGTTTTAAAAGCTTCTTCTTGTATAGCCCATGCTGGTTTTATACCAATTAAAGTTTTTGACATTTCTGAAGATAATAATTCAGTTGTTTTATTCAATTCATCTATACTATATGCAAACATTGTACATACCATAGTTGATTGGAATAATTTATTAAAACCTGCTGCTATCTCATCTCTTAATTCTTCAGCTTCCATTCTTTTTTGTGCTAATATTCTCTCACGATTTATATCTCCACGATCTATAGCAACAATTCTTTCAGACTCTAGCTCATTAATAGTTCTATTAAGATCTGTTTGTGATGAACTTTCGCTTAATGGAGCAATAAATACAGATGTATTTAAATCTCCAAATGTGTACATACTTCTTAAAAATTCTGGAAAAGTACACATTCTTGGAATTGTTGATACTATCATACTTCTTGCATATCTAGATCTTGTTGATACTATTTCTAAATGGTTTGTATTACTAGCATCAATCCCTGCAGGAGCTATTACATCTTTTATATTTTTAATGTTTTTTGTAAAAACATTAGTATTTTTTTCGTTATGTTGTTTTTCTTGATTATTTTTTTCTTTACCTTTTTTCATAAAATCCTCCCTTTCTCTTTAGTTTATATACTTGAATTTGCTTTTTTAATTTTCTTTTTTACTGCTTTTTCTTCTTCTGAAGATTTTTTAGCTATTTCTTCTTTTGTTAACTCATATAAGTCATCTTCTAATTCATCTCTATATTCTTCTAATACTTCTAACGCTTTTTGTTCAACTGCTTTTTTTCTATTAATTTTCTCTTTGTTCTCTTGTCTTTTACTTTCAGCTTTAACTATACTATCTGTAGTAAGTTCAATTGCATCTAATTCAATTTCTTGTTCTATTTTTTCTGCTTTTTTCTTTACTGCATCTTTAGCTGTAGTATATAAAGCATCATATTGAGCATCTATTGCTCTATTTAATTGATACACTTCTGATTCATCTCTGTTATATGCTACATATAGTAGTTCTGCTAATTCTTCAGATTCTAAAACTCTTCCACTAACTCCTGCAGAAGCAATTGATCTTATAACTGATTGTACTCTTGTATATAACTCTGAAAAACAAATATTAATAATTTCTTCTTTAGAATAATCTGCTAATCCACCAAATTCTGCTGCAAAATATGATACTACTATATATGTTTTTTGTTGAAGTACATTTTTGTTGTAATTTATTCTTCCAATATAATCTGTAATATCTAAACCATATTCCAATACATTAACTTTTCTTCTAGCATCAAATTCATATTTTTCTGCTTGCTTAATATTTCCATTTACCCTTTGTTCTTTACCTTTAGTTCTTAAATCTTCTATTTCTTTTCTTATTGCATCTACTCTTTCTTTATACTCTTCTACAGTATCTCTTAGATTTACACTTCTTGTTTGTACATATAATTGTATAGGAAATGAAAGTGTATTTAAGAATTGAACAAATCCATTTTCAACACCTAATTTTTCTTCTTCAGATAAAAGATCATAATTTATACCTTTACATTGTATAACCATTACAAATTGATCACCTTTTTTTCTAATTATCATATTGTCTTTTATTTCATCAAAATCCATAAATTTATATATAGATTCTTTTGCAAGACCATTAAATGTTTCTCCTTTTGGTGTTTCTACATTTTGTCCATCTTTTTTAACTTCTTTTGTTTTACTATTTTTAAAATGTACATATAGGTATATACCTGCTAATGCAAATATTATAACTACTAAACAAATTAAAACTAAATTTAATATACTAATAATATCCATTTCCTATTTTTCCTCCTTTGTATATGTATATAACTTTTTATTCATTTTAAATTTTACATATCTTTTAACAATTTCATCTATTGATTCTCCACCAACACTTTTTGTAAATCTTAATCCTGCTAAATTTGGTATTTTTATTGCTCCAACACCAAATCCTATTAATGCAAATATTGCTGCTATAACAATACCTACTGTTCTTAGATTTAACCAATTGAAAAGAAAAAAGAATATTGATCCTAACAAACCTCCAACTGCAGTGGTGATAAGAGATTTAATTGTAAATATATATAATATTCTTGATTCTCCTCTTAGATTCCTTGGAATATAGTATGTTCCCATTATATTACCTCCTCATTTCTTTTGTATGTATATTCACACTTTATAAAACATTCATAAAACCATATATTGCTGCCCATATTGCTTGAGCTCCAAATATTACTATTGTTGATACTACCAAACCAACCAATTGCTGTTTCAACTTAGCCTGTTGATCTGGACTTGCTGTCATATATTTTATTCCCATAACAACTGTTACCACAACTAATACAGCTGTTGCTATATTAACCAAAATTCTTGCTATTGGTAAAACCTCATCATATACTTTTCCTTCATCAATCTTTATCTGACTTTTACCTTTACTCATCCAATCACTTGCTGATTTTTGCATTTCCTTCCATGTTGAAGCAGCAAACACTTCTGTTGGAACAATACTCATAATTACTAAAAAAATTGCTAAAATTATCAAAATACTTCTCATTAAATTTTTCATATTACATGCACCTCTTTTCTATATAATAAAATATATAATCTTATATCAATTATACCTTATTTATTGACTAGTTTCAACAAATACAGCCACTATTCATCAAATTGTAAAGTCCTTGTAATATTTCAGTAACTTATGTGCTTTCTTTCTATAAAAAACACATTTTCACCATGTTTTTTGTAATATTTTAAAGTTTTTTTATATTGTATTTTCTTCAATATTTTTTCCTCCTTATAAAACTCTTATATAATAAGGTTTTTGGGAAAAGCCTTTATTTCCCTAACAAAAACCTTATTATTTATTTATTCTTGTAATAAAACATCAAAAAAACTAGGAATAAATCCTAGTTTTTATTTTAAATTTTTATCATTTTTTTATATTGTGTATGCCCAGTTTGCAATTATTGTTAAAATACCTGTTCCTCCAAATAGTAATATAGCTCCTATTAAAAAAGGAAACATTTTCTTTTTCATTTCTGCTTTTTCTTCTACACTTGTAAACATATATTTCATTCCCATCACAATAAACATTGCTATAGAAACAATTGTACCTAAAACTTGCACAATACCAAGCACTTTTCCTCCAATGTTCCTTAAACCTTCTTCTTCACTACTGTTTTCATATATATTTGTATATTGGTTCACATTTAGAGCAACTACTGTATTACTAGCAAAAACTATCATTAAAACTAACATCAATATAATTACAACACTTTTTTTCATAATTCATCACCTGCCATGTTTTTAAGAAATACCTTCTGACCAAGTTTTAACAATTTGTAATATACCTGTTGCTCCAAATAATATAACTGCTCCAACAACATATACAATTGCATGTTTTTTAATCTCTGCTTTATCATTTGGTGCTGCTGAGATATATTTAACAGCTAATACTATAAGCATTATAACTGCAACTATTACACCTATTACTTGTACTACTCCAAGTAATTCTTTACCTGTAGTATCTACTTTTTTTGCTAAATCTGTGTTTGTATTTCCATCTATGTTTCCAGGATTTAAATCAACTGCTCCAGATATTGTTGTAGCTACCATAAGTATTGTTAATACTATTAAAAGAACTGTCATTATTTTACTTGTTTTTTTACTTACCATCATTTGTTTTTCCTCCTCTTATTTCTTATATCATTTTTCAATATATATTTAATTATATATTATATAATATATAATTGCAATATTTTTGTTTTATTTTATCACTTTTTTCTACTTTTTATCTATCCATTCTGTTTTATAGTATATTGCTATCAATTCATCTAGTTCAACACTTAATTTATATGTTTCACTATAATCCTTATTATCTTTAATGCTTTTATTTAATTTATCTCTTAATTTACATATTTCATCATTTATCATATAAAACACTCTCCTTTACTATTTTTTATCTTTTGTATATAAAAACAATACCATATTTTTACAAAAAAGTCAATAAAAAGTGTTGATTTTTAAGTGTTTTCAAGATATTTTCATTTATGTTTTTTGATATATTTTACTATTTATTTTAGTTTTTCTTTTTTTAATTACATTATATATAAAAATATGACAAAAGATGATAAGTAGTATTATAGACAAAACCTGTGATATTCTTATTCCATATAACATTAAACTATCAATTCTTATACTTTCTATTAAAATTCTTATTAATGAGTATACAATTATATATAAATATGTAATTTCTCCTCTAAAAGTCTTTTTTATATTATATTTATTACTTAAAATCATTAAAATAGCAAATATACTAAACGTTGCTATTGATTCATATAAAAAAGTTGGATGTACAATCACAGATTTTTCATTTTCTATTATTTCCATTCCTAAAAACGAATCTGTTTCTATTCCATATGCTTCCACATTAATAAAGTTTCCCCATCTACCGTATACTTTGTCCTAAAGCTAAAAAAGGTACTATTAAATCTGTAAAATCTAATATTTCTATTTTTTTATTTTTACAATACATATATATTGTTAACACTCCACCTAATACCCCTCCATATATAGCTAATCCTCCGCTTCTCAAATCAAACACCCTAAATAAACTTCCATTATAGTATTCCCAATTAAACATTACATAATAGATTCTTGCACAAATCAGTGATGCTGGTATTAGTATTATAGACAAATCTAATACATCTTCATATCTAATGTTATATTTTTCACTTCTCTTTTTAGCAGCAAAAATGAATATAACAAAAGAAACTGCTATTAATATAGCATACCAATATATATCTATTCCAAATAAATTAACTGCTACTTTGTTTAATTTAAAATCTAAATTAAAATATGGAAACCTTATTAAATTCATAATTCTCCTTTAAATACAATAATAAGGTAGTAAACATTAATACATTTACTACCCTATTTTATCTCATCTTTTAATTATTATATTTTTTATCTATAATCTATAATTTATTATTAATCTTTTTTATTTTTTACTATTGATATTATCATTTTATCTTCTACAAAAACTTCTTTTAAAATTTCTTCTATATATTCTAATGTAACTAAATCAAATTGTTCTATATATTCAAAGCTATTAATACCTTTAAAATAATCAGATAAGAACATTCTAGATATCATTCCAACATTGTTATAACTTATAATGTAATACCCATAAATCATTTTACTAATTCTCTCAAAATGTTTTTTATCTATTCCTTCTTTTTTGTATTTTTCTATCTCTTCTTTAAATCTATCATACACTTTCTCTGGATCCTTTGATTGTCCTGTAATCATAATATGAGCATAGTTTTTTGCAAATTCATAATCTAAGTCAGGATTAATTATTAGATCACCATTTTCATATAACTCTTTATATAATTGTGAGCTTTTTCCAAAAATAATGTGTAATAAAATTTCTATTGCTATATGTTTTTTTACTATTTCTTTATTACTTGATACTTCATCTTTAATTCCAATTACAAATAATGGATTACTTACTTCCATTTCTGTTTCTATTTTTTCTTTTTTAATTTCTTTTTTCTCTTCTGGATATATTCTTTTTATCTCTCCCTGTGCTTCTTTATCTACTAATCTATTTTTTATTTCTTCTATTATATTTTCTGGATTAAAATCCCCACATAATACTAAAGACATATTTGATGGATTATAAAAAGTATTATAACAATTATATAATATATCCTTATTTATCTCACTCACACTTTCTATTGTTCCAGCTATATCTATTTTAACTGGATTATTATGATAAAGACATTTTAATGAATTCATATATACTTGTGTTTGTGGATCATCATCATACATAGATATTTCTTGATTTATTATTCCTTTTTCTTTTTCAATATTTTCATCTGTAAAATATGGATTTTGAACATAGTCCATAAGTTCATCAAATGCTTCATTAAAATTTTCTACACACTCAAAAAGATATGCTGTATGATTATTAGTAGTATATGCATTTGCTTCCACTCCTAATGCTGATAAAACATCCAAACTGTTTTTTCCATTTTCTTGTTCAAATAATTTATGTTCTAAAAAATGTGCTACACCATCTGGTATATTCACTTCTTTATTTTCTCCTGGTACTAAAAAATTATTATCTATTGATCCAAATTCTGTTCCTATTATTGCATATTTCTTATTTGTATTTTTTTTAGGAATTATCATTACTGTTAATCCATTTTTTAATTTTTCAACATATAATTGTTCTTTTACCTTTAAATTATTTATAATTTGCATTTTCTTCTCCTCTCCTCTCACAAACAAAACATTCCATATATAATAAAATATAATTATTGTAATATACTCTTATTAATTTCTTAAGAAATATATTATATTAATATTAACTTTGTTTGCTAAATCTTTTATATCATTAAAAGTTACACTCTCTATTTTATTTATATACTCTTCTATACTTATTTTTGTATTTGAAAGTTCTTGTCCTAAATAATATGTTATCTCCGCATCTTGCTCATTTGGAATACCTTTTATTGTTGATATAATAAATTGTTTTGCATTGTTTACATCTTCATCTGAAAAATTACCCTTTTCCATATCCTTTATTTGTTCTTTTGTTATATTTAAAGCTTTTTCATAATTACCTATTTCTATTCCTGCTCTTACAAATATATTGTTTTTTGATTTTAAATAATTAGATCCAGCCACATATGCTAAATTAGCTTTTTCTCTAACATTTTGAAACAATTTTGAATTAGCTGTACCTCCAAGTATAGTATTATAGACTAAAGCTATATATTTAGATTCTAATGATATATCATCAATATCTAATCCTAACACAAGTTTTCCTTGCATTACATCCATTTTTTCTTCTACTATATTAATATCAGATGATTCTTTCTTGTCATCTTTTAAATCTATATTTTGATTATCAATTATATAATTTGCTTCTCTTTCTTTCAATTTTTTAATATTTTCATTTTCACTTATTTGACCTAATATATTATCTTCTATTTTCCCTGATACAAATATGTCTATTTTAGCTTCTGATATTAATTTTTTATAATGTTCATATAAATTTTCTTTACTAATTTCTTCTATATCTTCTACATATCCATATTTATATAATCCATATGGCTTATCTTTATACATTTCTTCTATACATCTATCTAATGCATAATTTCCTTTATTATCTTTTTTACTATTAATAATTTGTTCTAAACTATTTTTTTCACCATTCAAAAAATCTTCCTTAAACCCATTATTCTCAGTCAAAGGGTCAAATACTATTTCAAATAATTTATTAGTAGCTTTAGTAAATATATTCTCTCCTTCTGGTAAATACTCATCATTTAATACTTCCATATAGAATTTCATTACATGATTCTCTCCTGTTTTTTCAACTCCGCAATCAAATGAAGCACCATACATTTCTTCTAAGCACATACTTATTTCTTCTTGTGATGGCATGTTTCTTGATCCTCTTCTAAGTACTAAATTTAACAAAGTATTTTTTGTTATATTATCTTTAGATAATGGAGTAGTAACAAACATAGCCATTAAATTAGTTTTGAACCTGTCTGTATTAATTGTATGAAGTGATATTCCTTTTTTTATTTCTGTTTTTTTATAATTCATTTTATCTCCTCTTTCAATTTGTATACTTTTAATATTATAATATTTTTTTGGAAAATTATTCAAACTTTTACTCATTTGTTTGATATATGTCATATTTATTTATTTTCCCTTTATATATTAATTTTTCTTTTATATACTCTCTTATTTTATCAGATTCTTGATACATTGTTTTTTCTTCTGTTATTAAAAATTCTGTATTTTTCATTTCTTCTATTTGTTTTATCATATTGTTTTCACCATTTTCCCCCATGTTACCTAAAAATGGTAAATCCATTGCCCCATTACTTCTCTTCAATGGAACCATATATAGTGCTGCTTCTTCTGAAAATACTATTACTTCTTTATCATTTTCTTTTATATATGATAACACTTCATCTATATTATTTTGCATCTCTTCTTCAATAATTGCCCCAAAATATGGATGGGCATATTCATTTTCACTTTTAAATTTATTTGAATAATAAAATAAAAAATTAATATCAACTAATATAAGAATTGTAAACAAAACTGCCATAGCTCCTGCTATGTAATTAGCAACTTTAGTATCTTCTAAAACATGTTTTAGAAAAATAATTTCTAACATATACATGATTCCTATATATATCAACATCATAATCATATCTAAATGAAATCCATTTAAAAGTGGATATACCACTAATATAATTGGTAATGTTATACACACTAATATTTGTATATTTGTATATTCTTCTTGTTTTAATTCTACCTTCTTATTTTTGAAAATAAGTGCTACTAAAAATATGTATATAGAAACAATTGATAATAGAGTAGCTACTGCTAAATATTCTATTTTTGCATTGTTTGTAAATTCACCAATTCCTAAAAATACATAATTAATAAAATTATATAAATTATTTGATTGAATTAATTGTATTATATATCCTGCTACTAACAGCAAACTAATTGATCCTGTTAATAATAGCGATCTTATTGTCTTTGAAATATTTTTATATATACATATTCTTTCAATAATTAAACCTAGAACAAAATATATACCTATATTTTGTTTTGTCATAAAAATAAAGAAAACTATTATTCCTTGTAATATATTATATTTCAATTTATTTTCTGATTTATTTCTGTCTATTTCTAATATAATGCCAATTACAACAAACACTATTGCTAAAATATTATATGATGCTCCTCCTCCTATTATTCTTGTAAATAAAAACAAACACACCATGGTATATATGTATGATCTTGTTTTTGGTACTTCTAATCTTTTAAACAAAGTATATATACACATATATAGGGTCAAATATATTATTACATTATATATTCTAAATACAAAAATATTTGCACCTAATATATTGAATAAAACATTTCCTATATAATAAAACATAGGTGTTGTAATAATATTAATATCTTTATATACTATAAAACCATTATATATTTTATATATGTTTTGAAAAACCCATATTTCATCAGTTGCTTTTAGTGTAAATCTAAAACAAACATTAAGCAAAATAGAACTTATAGATAAAATCATAAAAACAATATCATATTTACTAATTATTTTCTTTATTTTTTCCTTCATTTGTTCTTATTGTTTCTCCTTTTAAAATTATTTATTTATATATTTCACTGGCCTTTATTATACATTTTATATAATAAAAAGTCTACAATTGAATTGACCTTCAATTATAAACTTTTCTAATTTAAACTATTTTTAATATTATTATTTATTTTTCTAATTTAATAATTCTCTTACTACTTCATTTATAGTTCTTCCATCTGCTTTTGCACCAATAACTTCTTTTGATGCACTCATTACTTTTCCCATATCTTTCATTGATGTTGCTTCTAAATCTGCAACTATGCCTTTTATAATATCTTTTAATTCATCTTTTGATAATTGTTCTGGAAGATATTCTTCCAGAATTTTTATTTCTTCTTTTATATTATTAACTAAATCTCCTCTTCCACCTTTTTCATAATCAGGAATAGAATCTTTTCTCTTTTTAGACTCTTTTGCCATAATTTCAATTATTTGATCATCATTTAATTCTGTTTTCTTATCTTTTTCAAATTGTAAAATTGCAGCTCTTGTCATTTGAATTACATTTTTTCTTATTGTATTGTTTTCTTTCATAGATTGTTTCAAATCTTCTAACAACTTTTCTTTAATCATACTAATCACCTTTAACTTTCTTTTTTTATATCAATTTAAAATCAAAAAGGCGTTTTCCATCTTATTTGTTGGAAAACACCTATATCTTAAAATTTTCTTTTTCTTGCAGCCTCTGATTTTTTCTTTCTTTTTACACTTGGTTTTTCATAGTGCTCTCTTTTTCGAACCTCTTGCAATACTCCATTTCTTGCACATTGTCTCTTAAATCTTTTTAATGCATCTTCTATATTTCCATCTTTTACTCTTACTTCTGACATTAATATTCCCCTCCTTCCAGTATTTAAACATAATGTGGGATTTATTTTTGGGGATTCCTATCCCATAATCAAATAACATTATATCGTAAACTTACTTTAATTGTCAATACTAGTCCATATTTATTGTTAAATTTTTAACTTTAATTAAAAATAGATATTGTTTTTCATTAACAACATCTATTCATATTTATTTATTATTCTATTTTTTCTCTTTAGTATAATCATAAAATTCTAACAAATCCCCTATAGGACATCCCTCATTTAGCCTTTTTATTGCCTCTGCAAAAAGAGGAGCTATTGTTAAATATTTTATATTATATTTTTCTTTCTCATCTACTTCTGGTACTGTGTTTGTTGTTATAAGCTCTTTTATTGGAGAATTCTTTATTCTATCTAATGCTGCCCCACAGAAAATCCCATGCGTACATGCTGCATATACTTCTTTTGCCCCAAAATCTTTTAGAATCTTTGCAGCTTGTGTTATTGTTCCTGCTGTGCTTATTTCATCATCAAACATTACTGCAACCTTATCTTTTACATCTCCTATAATATGTGCCGCTATGGCATTATCATCATTTCCTGTTCTTCTTTTATCTATTAATGCTAATGGACATTTAAGATATTCTGAATATTTATATGCTTTTTTAGAACTTCCTGCATCTGTTGCTACTACAACCATATTATCAATATTTTTTTCTTTAAAATAATCTTGTAATATATGCTGTCCTGTTAATCTATGACAAGGTATATCAAAATATGCTTGTATTGCTGGATTGTGCAAATCACATGTTATAACTCTATTTGCTCCTGCTTCCTCTATCAATTTCGCCATTAATTTTGCTGTTATTGGTACTCTTGGCTGATCCTTTTTATCTGATCTTGAATACATCATATATGGTATTACTACTGTTATTCTTCTAGCTGATGCTCTTTTTAATGCATCTAATGTAATAAGTAATTCCATTATCCTCTCATTTACTGGTGGTAAAGTAGTTTGTACTATATATATGTCTTTTTCCCTAACTGTTTCTAAAATTTGTACAAAATTGTTATCATTTTCAAATTTCAAGAAATTTATTTTACCTAATGGTAATTCTAATTTCTCACAAATTTCTTTAGTAAAGCTCTCTGCAGTTTCACAAGCAAACACCTTGATATCTTTCATTTTAAACTTCCTCCTAAAACACTTTTTATATAATAATTTATATTATTAACATTTTTAAATATATTTTGTATTTTAATATTCTATATTTCTACTTTTATTGCTTTTTTGTGTTTTAAACATTCTGGAACATTTAATAATCTTTGATTTTCAGAACCTCTAAATTTTAATGTAATATTTTTCTTATCTTCTTCAAACTTACCATCAACTAAAACATCAATATTTGATATTAGTTCTTTTGTTTCATTCCAATTTTTGTACATATTATCCATAATATCTTCTTCTAATTTAAATCCAGTAAAACACCATATATCTTTTTGAGGAAATTTTTCTTTTACTTTCTTAACCAATGGAACTAGTCCTTTTTGATTTTCTCTTTCTAATGGCTCTCCACCTAAAAGTGTAAGTCCTGTAATATATTCTTTATCTAAACATTCTATTATTTCATCAATAGTATCTTCAGTAAATTCTTTTCCATATCCAAAATCCCAAGCTTCACAGTTAAAACAACCTTTACACTTATGCCTACATCCACTCACAAATAATGAAACTCTGACACCTGGACCGATTTGCTACATCTGCTATTTTAATATCTGCATAATGCATTAAAAACCACCTCTTAACAATTTATAAATGTAATTTTCTATCTTTTATTTCTTTTGTTTTCCCTGCATTCCAAAAATTTTCTCCTAAGTATCCACAAGTCCTACGTGTTACATTCATTTTACTATGATTTTTATTTCCACAATTAGGACATTCCCACTGTTCTTCATCATTTATTATAATTTCACCATCAAATCCACAATCATGACAATAATCTGATTTAGTATTAAACTCTGCATATTGTATATTGTCATAAATAAATGCAACTATATCTTCTAAAGCTTTTAAATTTTTCTTCATATTAGGTATTTCTATATATGATATAGCACCACCTGATGATATTGGTTGAAATTGGCTTTCAAATTTTAATTTACTAAAAGCATCTATTTTTTCTCTTACATCTACATGATATGAATTTGTATAATATCCTTTATCTGTGATATCTTCTATATCTCCAAATCTTTCCTTATCTATTCTTGCAAACCTATAACATAATGATTCAGCTGGTGTTCCATATAGTGCAAAACCAATCCCTGTTTCTTTTTTCCACTTATCTGCTGTATCTCTTAGATATTTCATCACTCTTACTGCAAATTCCTCACCTTCTGTGGTAGTGTGACTAACATCTTTCATTAATTTGGTTACTTCATATAACCCTATATATCCTAATGATATTGTTGAAAATCCACCTTCTAAAAGTTTATCTATACTTTCTCCTTTTGCTAATCTTGCTGATGCACCATATTGCCAATGAACTGGTGATACATCTGATAATGTACCTTTTAAAGCTTTATGTCTGCACATTAATGCATCAAAACATAATTCTAATCTCTCATCTAATAATTTCCAAAATCTTTTTTCATCACCATTTGCTATTATTCCTATTTGAGGTAAATTAAGACTTACAACACCTTGATTAAATCTTGATTCAAATACATATTCACCTTTTTCATTTTTCCAAGGAGCTAAGAAACTTCTACATCCCATAGGACTAAATACATTTCCTTCATAGTTTTCTCTCATAATTTTAGCTGAGATATAGTCTGGATATAGCCTTTTAGAAGAACATTTAACTGCAAGTCTAGTTAAATAATCATATTTTCCACCTTTTAAACAGTTATGATCATCTAAAGCATATATTAGCTTTGGAAATGCTGGTGTCACATATACACCTTGTTCATTTTTAATTCCTTGATAACGTTGTTTTAATATTTCTTCTATAATCATAGCATTTTCATCTACAAATTCATTTTTCAAATCTAAATGCATAAAAATTGTTACAAAAGGACTTTGTCCATTTGTTGTCATTAATGTATTAATTTGATATTGAATTGTTTGAACACCACTTTTTAAATCTTCATCTCTTCTTTCTATTGCATCCTCTGTAGCTCTTCTTTTCGCTTCTTGATTTTCAATACCTTTTTCAATATATCCTTCATATCTTTTTTTGAATGATTTTTCATATGTACGTCTTAAATATTTTCCTAAATGACTTACATCAACAGATTGTCCACCATATTGACTACTAGCAACAGCAGCTATTATTTGCGTCATAACTGTACATGCTACTTGAAAACTTTTTGGACTTTCAATTAATTTACCATGCATAACTGTTCCATTATCAAGCATATCTCCTATATTTATTAACATACAGTTAAACATTGGTTGTAGAAAATAGTCTTTGTCATGAAAATGTAAGACTCCTGCATCATGTGCTTTTACTATTCTCTCTGGTAAAAGTACTCTTTCAGTTAAGTCTTTTGAAGTTTCTCCTGCTATTAGATCTCTTTGTGTTGAAATAAGCATTGCATTTTTATTACTATTTTCTTCTGCAGTTTCTTTATTCTTATTTCTTACTAAAGTCATGATAGTTTCATCTGTTGTATTAGCTTCACGAACAATAGCATGTCTTTCTCTATATAATATATATTTTTTAGCAAGTGTAAATTTTCCAAATTCCATCAATTTACGTTCTATGGAATCTTGAACTTCCTCAACACCTATACTTGCCTTATTTATTTCTTCTATTGATTTTACAATCTCTTCTATTGATGCTCTAGATATTTTATCTTTTCCACCAACTTCTTTGTTAGCATTACTTATAGCAATAATAATCTTATCTCTATCGTATTCTACTTTTCTTCCATCTCTTTTTATAACTTTCATAATTACCCCCTTATGCTTCTTAGTCATCTACTTAATTATTTTTTCTCCATATTTCTAGATGATCAAATTTATCTTTCGTATTTTTTATCAGGGATATCTAATATTATTGTATCTATATTAGTTTCCATTGCTTTGATAATAACCAAAAATATCAGTAATGTCAAACGACTATTGGTTATGTTAATTTAACAAAAAACCCTTATTTTAAAAGAGGTTTGAGACTGTATTTTTTTGTAATTTTTATCCACAATGTCGTTTTTTGTTGATAAATAGACAGTTACAGCCACAATATTACAAATATATTACATTTTATACATATATTTGTAATATTGTGGCTGTAACTGTCTACCTTTAATTTTTATTACCTTCATATCACTCTATTTTTCTATTTATATATAACAACATGTTTAAAATATTTTTCTTGAAATTCTATCAATGCTTCAATTTGTTCTTCACTATATATTTTTCCTTCTGGAACTACTATCAATTTATCATCATCGTCATCTAACCTATGTATAGCAGCTATACATATTCCTTCATATTCTTTAAGAGGTTCAAATATTCCTAGCAAATACACATCTAATTCTTTTCCATCTCCACTGATTGTATTTGGCACATAACCATAATTTACTGGATATATATATCCCCACTTTGGATGTTTTGTACCTAATGGTCTATCCATTACAATCTTTACTTTTTTTCCTAGATATTCATTATAGTCTGCCTTTTCAATCATCATCTTTTCCTCCTTTTAATAAAAAAATATTATTTAGATTCAATTCTAAATAATATTTTTTTATAACTAACTAATTTTATTTTTTATGCATTAAATATTTCATCAAATTCTTCACTATCAATTTTCTCTTTTTCTAGTAAAATTCCTGCAACTTCATGTAATTTTTCCATATTTGCTTTTAATATTTCTATTGCTTTATTATATGCAGTATCTACTATTTTCTTTGTTTCTTCATCTATGATAGTAGCTGTATCTTCAGAATATTCTTTTCCTTGATTATAATCTCTTCCAAGGAAAACTTCTTCTTGATTAGATCCTAACATTATTGTTCCTATTTTTTCACTCATACCATATTTAGTAACCATTGATCTTGCTATTTTTGTTGCTCTTTCAATATCATTACTTGCTCCTGTTGATATATCATCTAAGACTAATTTTTCTGCTACTCTACCACCAAGTAAAGATATTATATTTTCTTCCATTTCTGTTTTAGACATAAAAGACTTATCTTCTACTGGTCTATACATTGTATATCCACCAGCCATTCCTCTTGGTACTATTGATATTTGATGTACAGGGTCTTGAGTTGGTAAAAATCTACTAACAACTGCATGACCAGCTTCATGATATGATACTAATTTATTTTCATTTTCACTTCTTACTCTTGTTTTCTTTTCAGGACCCATTGTTACTTTTATCATTGCATCCTCTATTTCAAGCATTCCTATACTTTCTATGTCTCTTCTTGCTGCTAAAAGAGCTGCTTCATTTAATACATTTTCTAAATCTGCTCCTGAAAATCCTGAAGTATTTTTTGCAATTATTTTTAAATCTACATCATCAGATATTTTTTTCTTTCTACTATGAACTTCTAGTATTTGTTCTCTTGCTTTTACATCTGGACTAGAAACTACTATTTGTCTATCAAATCTTCCTGGTCTTAATAAAGCTTTATCTAAGATGTCTGGTCTATTTGTTGCTGCAAGAACTATTACTCCTTCATTTGTTCCAAAACCGTCCATTTCAACAAGTAATTGGTTCAATGTTTGTTCTCTTTCATCATGTCCTCCACCAAGACCTGCTCCTCTTTGTCTACCAACTGCATCAATTTCATCTATAAATATTATACATGGTGCATTTTTCTTTGCTTGTTCAAATAAGTCTCTTACACGTGATGCTCCAACGCCAACATACATTTCAACAAAATCTGATCCACTAATTATAAAGAAAGGTACTCCTGCTTCTCCTGCTACAGCTTTTGCTAAAAGTGTTTTACCTGTACCTGGTTGACCAACAAGTAATACTCCTTTAGGAATTCTTGCACCCATATCAGTGAATTTTTTTGGTGTTTTTAAAAACTCAACTATTTCTTCTAATTCTTCTTTTTCTTCATCAACACCTGCAACATCTTTAAAGGTAATTTTTACTCTTTCTGCGCTATTCATTAGTTTAGCTTTACTTTTTCCAAAAGACATTGCTTTATTTCCATTTTGATTTCCAGTATTCATTACTAAAAACCAGAACAACAATAATATTATTACTATTCCAAAAGGAGAAAGTAGTGCAAATATAGTTACAAATATAGATTGAGATTTTTCACTTAATGAAAAACTACCTGTTTTCAAACTCTCAGAAGTATAATTCATAAAGCTTTCTAAGTTTGGTATATTTGTTTCTTTTTTTACATTTTGACCTTTTATTTCTACATATGCTCTGTTTCCATCTGCTGAGATTTCAATTGATGTTACAGTACCATTTTCAATATTTGTTATTAAATCTGAATAACTCATTTTAGCATCAGAATTATCTATAATAGATGTTATCAATACTATAAAAATTATTCCTATTATTAACCACATGGCTAATGTTTTTATTCCACTTTTCAACTTAATATTTCCTCCTTGATTCCACTTCTCTTGAAATATAACATATATATTTTTTGTTTTCAATAGTTTTTTTAAAAAACTTTCGGCTGTACTTCTTGCCTCTCAAGGTTTTCTTTGCGGAAGCTTACATTTGAGATATGAAAAAAATTTTTCCTTTTTTTATAAAAATTTTGATATTTTTATTAGGAGTAAGATATTTATTACCTATATTATTCTTACACAATTTTATAATATCCTCTATATGTATTTTTTCAATATCTTTTATTGTTTTTAAAACCTTATTAATAGTATATAAAACCATTCTTCTTTTTATTACTATGTCTAAACTATTAAACTTCTTCAAATCTAATATTATTTCATCTTTTTGTTCTTTTTGTACTGTTTCTATATACATATTATGAACTATTTTTTCTAAATAATTCTGTTCATCTGTAATTATTTCAGATAATCTATTTAAAGATGAAACAATATTTGGGTTAAATTCTTCCTTAATAAAAGGTAATAAAACATTTCTTACCTTATTTCTTGTATATATATTTTCTTTGTTTGATTTATCAATTTTAGGATTTATTTTATTTTCTTCACAATATTTTTCTATATCTTCTCTAGATACTTCTATTATTGGTCTTATATACTTTCCATCTCTTTTGGCTTCTATTCCTTTTAAACCTGATGTTCCACTTCCTCTTATAATATTCATAAGAACTGTTTCAATTTTATCATTCAAATTATGTGCTGTTGCTATTTTATTTGAATTTGTTTTATTAAGAATTTCTTCAAAAAACTCGTGTCTTAATAATCTTCCTGCTTCTTCTATTCCTACTTTTCTATTTTCTGCTAATTTTTTAACATTTTCTCTTTTTATATAACATTTAATATCATTTTTACTACAATATTCCTGTACATATTCTTCTTCTTCATTTGCCTCTTCTCTTAACATATGATTTATATGAGCTACATATATATTAAATTCTAATCCCAAAATATTATCATTTTTTATATTTTTTAGCACATCTAATAAGCACATAGAATCAGGACCACCTGAAACCCCTATAACAATATTATCATTTTCTTGAATTAAATTATATTTTTTTATTGTATCTAATACTTGTTTTTCCATATTTTTAGACCTCCTAAATGCAAGACAGGTTCTATATGGCAATTTATATATAAATACCATTAGAACCTTATCTATATTTATTCTTCTCTATATCTATCTATATTTGCAAATTTTGTATAATTTCCAAGGAACAATAAATCCACTGTACCAGTTGACCCGGATCTATGTTTTGATATTATAACCTCTGCTATATTCTTTTTCTCACTATCTTCATTATAGTAATCATCTCTATATAAGAAAATTACTATATCAGCATCTTGTTCTATAGCTCCAGATTCACGAAGATCAGAAAGCATTGGTCTATGATCTGTACGTTGTTCTGGTGCTCTTGATAATTGTGATAATGCTATTACTGGAACATTTATTTCTTTTGCAAGTATTTTTAAAGATCTACTAATTTCAGAAATCTCTTGTTCACGACTACCAGATCTTTTGCTACTACCTTGTACTAATTGTAAATAATCTATTACTACTAATCCAATATCTTTTTCTAATTTCAATTTTCTACACTTTGCTCTTATTTCCATTATAGAAATACCTGGTGTATCATCAATATATATTTCTGATTCTGACAATGGCCCTAATGCTCCTGCAATTTTTACCCAATCATCATCATCTATTTTCCCTGTTCTAACTTTATTACTATCTACCATAGCTTCACTACATAATATTCTGTTTACCAATTGTTCTTTTGACATTTCAAGACTAAAAATAGCTACTGGTTTATTTGCTTTTGTAGATGCATTTGTTGCTATATTCAATGCAAATGCTGATTTTCCCATAGCAGGTCTTGCTGCTACTAATATTAAATCCGAATTGTGAAGTCCTGCTGTTTTATAATCCAAATCTGTAAATCCTGTAGGGATTCCTGTAACATGTTGTTTTTTATTATATAGTTCTTCTAATTGTGCAAAAGCATCAACTAAAACATCTTTTATTGGTACATATCCTTTTTGATTTCTATTTTGCAAAATATTAAAGATCTTTTTCTCTGCTCCATCCATAACATCTTCTACTGTTTCTGTTGGATTATATCCAGCCTCTACAATTTCATTTGCACCTTTTATTAAATTTCTAAGCATTGCTTTTTCTTCAACTATTTTTATATATTTTTCTACATTAGCTGTTGTAGGAACTTTTTCTGGTAATGCTGCTAAATATTCTAGTCCACCAATTTTGTCAAATTTTCCCATAGACATAAGTTCAGCCTTTAAAGTAATAATATCTATTGGCTCTGATTTATTATATAAATTTATAATAGCTAAAAATATTGTTTTATTATCTTCTCTATAAAAAGAGTCTTCTTTTAGTACTTCTAATGCAGCTATTACTGCATCTTTATCTGTAAGCATACTACCTATTACAGCTTGTTCAGCTTCTAAATCATGTGGTGGTATTTTTCCTAATTCCATTTATGTGCCTCCTTTTATTCTGGATTAACATTTAATTTTAATTTTGCTATTATTCCTTCAAATAATTTTATATCTATTTTTTTAGATCCAGTTTCTTTTATTGTTACTTTTAAATCTATCTTCTTTTTATCTATGTTTATATTATATTGTTTTTTTAAGCTTTCAGCTATTTCTTTTGAAGTAACTCCTCCAAATATTTTTCCATTATCTCCTGTTTTAACTTTAATTTCTAAAGTTATATCTTCAATACTCTTTGCTATTTTTTTTGCTTCATTTACTTCCATTTCTTTTTTATGATCCATTGAGTTTTGTTTTGCCTTTAATTTACTCATATTTGCTGTATTTGCTTCTACAGCTAATTTTTTTGGAAATAAATAATTTCTTGCATATCCATCACTTGCATTTATGACTTCATCTTTTTTACCTACACCTTTAATGTTTTCATTCAATATAACTTTCATAATTTACCTCCATTTTTTCTTTTTGAAATTAACTGCTTATTTCAGTAAAATATTCATTAATTCTTATAATTAATTCTTGTTTTACCTCTTCTATTGTCATTCCTTCTACTTGTGCTCCAGCTAATGTAATATGGCCTCCACCACCTAGTTTTTCTAATATTATTTGAACATTAATATCTCCTATTGATCTACCACTAATACAAACTTTATCTCCCATATTACCTATAACAAATGATGCTGTTATATCTGCTATAGTAAGAAGTTCGTCTGCTGCTTTTGCACAAATTACTCCTGCAGTTTCATCTTCTTTTTCATATATTGATATTGCTATTGTATCATTACTTATTTCTGCCTTTGACACTATTTCAGATATTATATTATAGCTTTCCAAATCACTTTGGAACCATTTTTTTACTTTTATAATATCTACACCACATTTACGAAGATATGCTGCCGCCTCAAATGTTCTTACTCCTGTTTTAAAAGTAAAGTTTTTTGTATCCATCATTATACCTGCATATAGGCTTTCTACTTCTATATCCTTTAAATTAACTTCTGTATTAACATATTGAAGTATTTCTGTAACTAGCTCTGCTGCAGATGACGCATACACTTCTTGGAATGTAAGTATGCTATTTTCTATATAATCTGTACTTCTTCTATGATGATCTATTACCACTATCTTGTTTGTTTTTTCCAATAATTCTGGTATTTCTACATAATTTATTTTATGTGTGTCTACAACTACTAATAATGTATCTTGTGTAATTTTAGATAATGCTTCATTTTTATTAATTATTACTTTTTCATATTCCTCATCTTCATTTAATGATTCCATAAAATTTTCTAATGTTACTCCATATGAGCTGTTTACAATATATGCTTCTTTATTTAAACTTCTAGCTAAACTATATATTCCTAAACTAGATCCCATAGAATCTATATCTCCATTTGAATGTCCCATAATAATTATATCTTTAGCTTCTATTATTAATTCTTCTAGTGCATGTGCTACTATTCTTGCTTTAACTTTTGTTCTCTTTTCTACTTCTTGAGCTCTTCCTCCGAAGAATACATATTTTCCATTTTCTTTAATTACAGCTTGATCTCCACCTCTACCAAGTACAATATCCATACCCGATTTAGCAGATTTATATTTTTCATAATTTGTTTCTTCTTCTACTGCTATTGAAATACTTAAAGTCAATTGAAGACTTCTTTCTATATTTATTTCTTTAATTGTATCTAATATATTAAATTTATCTTCTTTTATCTCTTCTAAATATTTCTTTTCAAAAACATAAACAAATGTATCTCTTTCAGACTTTATTATAACACCACCAGTCTCAGTTGCCCAATCATATATTTTTCTTTCTATTTTAGCAATCATTTGTTGTCTTGTCTCATTTGAAACTCTTTGCATTATTTCTTCATAGTTATCTATCATAATTATACCTATACATGTTTTAGAATCATCATATTTTTGAATTATTTTCTTATTTTCAGTAATATCTATAAAATATAGTATAGACATATATTCAGATAATTTTTCTTTTTTTACAGATTTATCTTTTCTTTTACTGTCCTTTTTATATTTTTTATCTTTTACATATTCTCCTAATATTTTATATGTTTTATTTCCTATTTCAACCTCTTTCTCAATTGGTTGATTTTTTTCTTCTTCTTTTCTATCATCTATATCTTTTCTTATTTCTTTTATAATATCTGATAAATGATTACCTATATCTATATTTGCAAATTCATATACAAATTTAGAACTCTTCCATATTACACTTCCATCTGTTTCAACAATAACTAATGGAAATGGTGAATTGATCAATGTTTTCTTTGCTGTAGAATCCATTGTAAGAGTTAAATTCTGTATGTGTTTTGATATTTCTGCTGTTCTTTTGTTGTTTGTCCAGAACGCATACATTAATACTAATATAAATATTAGTATTGCTGGTAATATAAAATTTATTTCATATATGCATAATGCAATTAGTAATATAACTATTATTACTAAATATACCTTTGTTTTAGACACTATTACATCAAAAAACTTTCCATTATTACTATTTGGCATAATTCTCTCCTTATATATCTAATTAGTATACATTTTATTATTTTAGAGCTGTTTTGTCAAGTTTTATACATATAAGATATATATTGATTTTAAGCATTTTAAACACTTTTAAACCTATATCTAATACTGACAAATTTGATTTTTTATGTAAAATATAGTATAATTATAGTATTATAAATTTTTTTAAAACAATATATAGCAATTGCTATATACAAAACAAAGGAGAAAAAACAATGGAAAACAAAAACACAGAAGAAAAAGTAGTAGTAGCAACAGAAGGAACTCAACCTTGTACACATCGGTATGGAAAACCAATACATGATCCTCAAAAGAGGAGAATTGTAACAAAGTTTGATGTAACACAGGTTGGTCCTTATAATTTCAAAGTAGTACCTTTGGAATATAAGGAAGAAACCTTAGATTGTTGGACGCAAATCTGTCAATGTTGTGGACATAAAGTCTACACATACAAGACAATGCGAAAAAGAGAAAGAAACAAAAGAAAGAAAAAATAAAAAAATACCTTATCTATAATTTAGATAAGGTATTTTTTCGTTACTTTTTTATTGCTTTTCTATTTTATTCAGCAACATTTGCCTCTTCTGTATTGTTTATTATATCAGATTTCACTTCTTCTCCATCTAATACTTCTTTATTTTCTGTATTTATTTTTATATTTTTATATCTGTCCATTCCTGTTCCTGCTGGAATTAATTTACCTATAATAACATTTTCTTTTAGACCAATTAATTCATCTGTTTTACCTTTTATAGCAGCTTCTGTTAATACTCTTGTTGTTTCTTGGAATGATGCTGCAGATAAGAAACTATCTGTTGCAAGAGAAGCTTTAGTAATACCAAGTAATACTCTTCTTCCCGTTGCAGGTGTTTTACCTTTTTTAATAACTTCATTATTTCTATCTTCAAATTCATACATATCAACTAATGATCCTGGGAATAAGTTAGTGTCTCCATTATCATCTACTTTTATTTTTTTAAGCATTTGTCTACCTATTACTTCAATATGCTTATCATTAATATCAACACCTTGGTTTCTATATACTTTTTGTACTTCTTGTACTAAATAACTATATACTCCTTCTGGTCCTTTGATTGATAATATATCATTTGGATTTATAGATCCTTCAGTTATTGGATCTCCTGCTTCTATTTTATCATCATCTTTAACTTTTAATTTTGATCCAAATGGAATTGTATATGATTTTGAATCTTTTTTAGAAGTAACTATAACTTCTTTTTTCTTTTTATCTTCTGATATTTTTACTTTTCCATCTATTTCTGAAATTATAGCTAATCCTTTTGGTTTTCTTGCTTCAAATAACTCTTCAACCCTTGGAAGACCTTGTGTAATATCTGCTGCTCCAGCAACACCACCTGTATGTATAGTTCTCATAGTAAGCTGAGTTCCTGGCTCTCCAATTGATTGAGCTGCTATTATTCCAACAGCTTCTCCTAAGTTTACTTTATCTCTTCTTGCAAGACCCATACCATAACATTTTTGACATACACCATGTTTAGATCTACATCCCAGTACTGAACGTACTTTAACTTTTTCTATACCAGCTTCTACAATTTGTTTTGCAATATCCACTGTTATTATAGTTTCTTTAGAAACTATAACTTCTTTTGTTTTAGGATTTATAATATCTTCTAATGGATATCTTCCTTCAAGTCTTTCTTCTAATTTTTCTATAATTTGGTTTTCGTCTTTTATATCATAAACAACTATACCATCATTACTATTACAATCTTCATCTCTAACAATAATATCTTGTGATACATCAACTAATCTTCTAGTTAAATACCCTGAATCCGCTGTTCTTAACGCTGTATCTGCAAGTCCTTTTCTAGCTCCATGTGATGATACAAAGTATTCTAATGCATCAAGACCTTCTCTAAAGCTTGATTTTATTGGAATTTCAACAGCTTTACCTGTAGTACTAGCCATAAGACCACGCATACCTGCAATTTGTCTTAATTGGTTCATATTACCACGGGCTCCTGATTGAATCATCATGAAAATTGGATTTAATTCATCAAAGTTCTCTTTCATTGCTTCAGTAACATCTTTTGTTGCTTTTTCCCAAACTTTAATAACTGATTCATATCTTTCATTATCTGTAATTAATCCACGTTTATATTGTTTTCTAATTGTTTCTATTTGTTCATCAGAACCTGCTAATATATCTTTTTTACTAGTTGGTACTTCAACATCTGCAACTGAGAATGTAATTCCTCCAGTAGTAGAATATTTAAATCCTGTTGATTTAATATAGTCTAATACTTCTGCAGATATTGATAATCCATGTTTATCAATACATCTAGCTACAATATCCTCTAAGTTTTTCTTAATTACTGGGAAATCAATTTCAAGATTAAAATCATTTTCTGGATTTGATCTATCCACATATCCTAAATCTTGAGGAATTCCTTCATTATATATTAATCTTCCTATTGTTGTTTCAATTTTCTTAGAAGTTACTATTCCATCTATTTCTTTACTCATTCTTACAAATATTTTTGCATGTATACCAACATTTTTATTTGTATATGCCATTAAAGCTTCATCTTTATCTTTGAAGTACATTCCTTCTCCTGGTTCTCCATCTACTAACATAGTTAGATAGTAGCTTCCTAAAACCATATCTAGAGTTGGTACTGTAACTGGCTTACCATCTTGTGGTTTTAAAAGGTTGTTAACAGAAAGCATTAAAAATCTTGCTTCTGCTTGTGCTTCTGGAGATAAAGGAACATGTATAGCCATTTGATCCCCATCAAAGTCAGCATTAAATGCTGTACATACTAATGGATGAAGTTTTATTGCTTTACCTTCAACTAATACTGGTTCAAATGCTTGAATACCCAATCTATGAAGTGTTGGTGCACGGTTTAACATTACAGGATGATCTTTTATAACTTCCTCTAATATTTCCCAAACCTCTGATCTTAATCTTTCTACCATTCTTTTTGCATTCTTAATATTGTGTGCTAATCCTCTTCCAACTAGCTCTCTCATAACAAATGGTTTAAATAATTCAACTGCCATTTCTTTTGGAAGACCACATTGATATATTTTCAATTCTGGTCCAACAACAATAACTGAACGACCTGAATAATCAACCCTCTTACCAAGTAAGTTTTGTCTAAATCTACCTTGTTTACCTTTAAGCATATCTGATAATGATTTTAAAGCTCTGTTTCCAGCTCCTGTTACAGGTCTTCCACGTCTTCCATTATCTATTAATGCATCAACAGATTCTTGAAGCATTCTTTTTTCATTTCTTACAATTATTTCTGGTGCTCCTAATTCTAACAATCTTTTTAATCTGTTATTTCTGTTTATAACTCTTCTATATAAATCATTTAAATCTGATGTTGCAAATCTACCACCATCTAATTGTACCATTGGTCTTATTTCTGGTGGAATTACTGGTACAACATTCATTATCATCCATTCTGGTTTATTCTCTGATAATCTAAAAGACTCCACTGTATCAAGTCTTTTTATAAGTTTAATTTTCTTTTGCTCACTTGCTGTTTCTATATCTTTTTTAAGACTATTTGATAATTTTTCTAAATCTATTTTTGATAATAGTTTTACAAGTGCTTCTGCACCCATTTCTGCTTTAAAAGAACCTCTTCCATATTTTTCTATTGCCTCTGTATGTTCTTTTTCAGTTAATACTTGCGCTTTTACTAGTCCTGATGTACCTTTATCAGTAACTATATATGATGCAAAATATATTACTTTTTCCAAATTTCTTGGAGAAATATCTAGAACAAGAGCTATTCTACTTGGTATTCCTTTAAAATACCATATATGCGCAACTGGTGCTGCAAGCTCTATATGACCCATTCTTTCTCTTCTTACTTTGGCTTTTGTTACTTCAACACCACACCTATCACAAACTATTCCTTTATATCTAACTCTTTTATATTTACCACAATGACATTCCCAGTCTTTTGTTGGTCCAAATATTTTTTCACAGAATAATCCATCTTTTTCTGGTTTTAGAGTTCTATAATTAATAGTCTCTGGTTTTTTAACTTCACCTTTAGACCATTCTCTTATTTTTTCATCTGATGCTAAGCCAATTTTTAGCTTTTCAAAAACATCTAATTCGTCCACACTTTTGCCCCCTTGAATTTTTTATTTATCTTATTTTCTTATTAATTAACTATACACTGCTGTGCAATTCCATATAGAAAGTTTATTACTAATTTTAAGATGTTTATTCAATTAATCTTTCACTTATTTATATATATCAAGGAGATTTCTCTCCTTAATATTATTATTCATCTTCTAACAAATCTTCTTCAACAACAGTTTCCTCAACAATAGCTTCTTCTGTATAAACATCATCATCTAAGATTCCTTCATCTCCAAACAATTCGTCATTTTCTTCTAATATTTCTTCTTTGTCAATATCTTCTTCTATATATCCACTTTCAAGTTCTTTTTCTAATAAAACTTCTTGTTCTTTTTTTTGTCTTTCTAAATTAAAATCTATTCCTTCTTCTATATTTTCTTTAAGTTCAATTTCTTTATCTTCTCCAGAATATAATCTTACATCTAATCCTAATGATTGAAGTTCTTTTATTAATACTTTGAAACTTTCTGGAACTCCTGGTTCTGGTACATTTTCACCTTTTACAATTGCTTCATATGTTTTTACTCTTCCTACAATATCATCAGATTTTACTGTTAATATTTCTTGAAGTGTATGTGCTGCTCCATATGCTTCTAATGCCCAAACTTCCATCTCTCCAAAACGTTGTCCACCAAATTGTGCTTTACCTCCAAGTGGTTGTTGAGTTACTAATGAATATGGTCCAGTTGAACGAGCATGAATCTTATCATCTACCAAATGGTGTAATTTAAGCATATACATTACACCAACTGTAATTGGTTTATCAAATGGATCTCCTGTTCTTCCATCATAAAGTGTTGTTTTACCATCCATTGTTCTTCCTGCTTTTTCTAACATTTTAAATATTTCATCCTCTGTTGCTCCATCAAATACTGGTGTTGATATTTTCCATCCTAACGCTTTCGCTGCTCCTCCTAAATGAACTTCTAAAACTTGACCTAAGTTCATACGTGAAGGAACTCCAAGTGGGTTTAATAGTATATCTACTGGTGTTCCATCTTCCATAAATGGCATATCTTCTTCTGGTACTATTTTTGATATAACACCTTTATTTCCGTGACGTCCAGCCATTTTATCTCCAACAGATATTTTTCTTTTTGTAGCTATATAGCATCTTATAATTTGATTAACACCAGGTCCTAATTCGTCTGAATTATCTCTAGTAAATATTTTTACATCTACTATTGTTCCTTCTTCTCCATGAGGCACACGAAGAGATGTATCTCTTACTTCTCTGGCTTTTTCTCCAAAAATAGCTCTTAATAGTCTTTCTTCAGCAGTAAGTTCTGTTTCTCCTTTTGGAGTAACTTTTCCCACTAATATGTCTCCTGGTCTAACTGCTGCTCCAACTCTTATAATTCCGTCTTCATCTAAGTCTTTTAAACTATCTTCTCCTACATTTGGAATGTCTCTTGTTATTTCTTCTGGCCCTAATTTTGTATCACGACATTCACAATCATATTCTTCTATATGTATTGATGTATACACATCTTCTTTAACTAGCTTTTCATTTATTAATATAGCATCTTCAAAGTTATATCCCTCCCAAGTTGTAAATGCTATTAAAACATTTTTACCAAGTGCCATTTCTCCATTTTGTGTTGAAGGCCCATCTGCAATTGCATCACCTTTTTTAACTTTTTCACCTTTAACAACAATTGGTCTTTGGTTGATACAAGTTCCTCCATTTGTCCTCTTAAACTTAGCTAATTTATGTGTTTTTGTATCTCCTTTTTTATATTTAACTGTTATACCATCTGCTGAAACTTTTTCAATAACACCATCTTCTTCTGCAAGTATTAATATACCTGAATCTTTAGCTGCTCTATACTCCATACCTGTTCCTACTATTGGTGAATCAGTAGTAAGAAGTGGAACTGCTTGACGTTGCATGTTTGCACCCATAAGTGCACGTTTAGCATCATCATGCTCTAAGAAAGGAATCATTGCTGCTGCTATTGAAACTAATTGTTTTGGTGATACATCCATATAATCAACTTTATCACTATCAACTTCTATAATTTCATCTACATGTCTTACTTTTATTCTTTTATTAACAAATTCACCTTTTTCATTTAGTGGTTCTGTTGCTTCAGCTATCATGTGTTCATCTTCTATGTCTGCACTTAAATAATCTACTTGATCTGTTATTTTATGTTTTTTTACATCTACTTTTCTATATGGAGTTTCAATAAAACCATATTCATTTATAATAGCAAATGATGAAAGTGCTGATATAAGACCTATATTTGGTCCTTCTGGTGATTCTATTGGACACAATCTACCATAATGTGTATAGTGAACATCACGAACCTCAAATCCCGCTCTTTCTCTTGAAAGACCACCAGGCCCTAATGCTGATATTCTTCTTTTATGTGTTAATTCTGATAATGGATTTGTTTGATCCATAAATTGTGACAATTGTGAACTACCAAAGAATTCTCTTATTGCTGATGTTATTGGTTTTGTATTAATTAATGTTTGTGGAGTTATAACATCTAAATCTTGTATAGTCATTCTTTCACGAACTACTCTTTCAAGTCTTGTTAAACCAATTCTAAATTGATTTTGAAGTAATTCTCCAACACATCTAATACGTCTATTTCCTAAATGATCTATATCATCAGTTCTTCCTAATCCATTATCTAAATTTAAAAGATAACTTACTGATGCTAATATATCTTCAGTTGTTATATGTTTTGGTATTAATTCATCATATCTTTCTTCTAATATTTTGTGTAAATCTTTTTTATCAGTATTTTCTAATATATTTTTAAGAACTTCATAATTTACCATCTCTTTAAAATGTAAATCACTAATATCCACATTTGTTACTTTTTTATGGATATTAATTGTTCCATTTCCTATTATTCTTACTTTTTTATCATTAACTTTTACATCTACTACATTAACACCTGAATTTTGTATATTTTCAGCTGTTTCTACATCTATTACTGTATCTTTTTCTACTATAATTTCTCCTGTTTCTGCATCTATTACATCAGAAAAAGCAACTAATCCAGCAATTCTTCCTGCTAAACCTAGTTTTTTATTAAATTTATATCTACCTACTTTTGCTAGATCATATCTTCTTGGATCAAAAAACAAACTGTTAAATAAGTTTTTAGCAGCATCTACTGTTGGTAATTCTCCTGGTCTTAATTTTTTATATATTTCTATTAATGCTTCATCTGCTGTTGTAACTGTATCTTTTGCAAATGTTGCTTTTAATTTTTCTTCATCACCAAAAAACTCTAAAATTTGTTCATTTGAAACTAATCCTATAGCTCTTAATAATGTAGTTACTGGAATCTTTCTAGTTCTATCAACACGAACATAAAAAATATCATTGCCATCTGTTTCATATTCAATCCATGCACCACGTATTGGCATAACTGTAGAAGTGTATACTATTTTTCCTGTTTTATCAAAACTTTCATTATAATATGCACCTGGTGAACGAACCAACTGACTTATTACTACTCTTTCTGCACCATTTATTATAAATGTTCCACTATCTGTCATAAGTGGGAAATCACCTAAATAAATTTCTTGTTCCTTAATTTCTCCTGTTTCACGGTTAATTAATCTAACTTTTACATGCAATCTTGTAGCATATGTAGTATCTCTTTCTTTAGATTCCTCTAATGTATATTTAGTTTCTTCTTCCATATAATAATCGAAAAATTCTAGAACTAAATTTCCTGTGTAATCAATGATTGGTGAAATATCTTTTAATACTTCTCCTAAACCTTCTTCAACAAACCAATCATACGAGTCCTTTTGCACTTTTATAAGATTTGGCATTTCTACAAAATCTCCAACCTTATAAAAAGACTTACGTGTAGCTTTCTCATACTTAATGTCTTTAACCACTATTAATCACCTCTAATAAAATTTAAAGCAGGTTTTGAAATAAGTTTTTTGAAATAAAGAAGCTCTTCTCAAACATATAAATATTAATTATCATTTAGATTACTGCTTTTTTAAACTAAAAACAAATAACATTTATATATTCAATTCTTCTTCTTAATTTACAAGAGTCTAAAGACGGCAACAAAAGGTATGCTAAAAATTTAGCCTACCTTTTTATCTTATTTTTAAAAAACAATTCTCTTTAATATGCTTTTTAATCTTAACCACCCTTACTTTTTAAATGTTTTAAGATTAAAATTTCTCTACCTTGTAAAGAAATTAATTATCTGTAATATAATATCACATTTCCTTACGGCTTGTCAATATTTAGAGACCTTTTTTATAAAAAAATATATTAACTTTTTATATTTTTTATTTTTAGTTTTTATTTTCTGCTGCCTTTAAAAAAATTTCATATATCTCTGGTTTTACTTTTTTCACATTAATCGGTTTTAAATCTTTTCCTGTAAAAGCATGCATTGTACTTCCTGTATTTATTAGCAGTTTTTCTTTATATACTTCATATTCAAAAACTATTCTTGCTGGTGTTATTTTCCCTATACTTGTTCTTACTATTAATTCATCTTCATAATCAGCTGGCATTATATATTTACAATTCAATTCCACTAATGGATTCATTACACCTTGTTTTTCCATTTCAGAATATGGAAAACCTGCTTCCCTAGAGAATTCTGTACGAGCAAGTTCATACCATATAGGATATACACTATGATGAACTATTCCCATTTTATCTGTTTCTGCATATCTAACCACTACTTTACTTTCTGTATACATGTTACCTCCTCCACATTTATTAATTATACTTTTTATATTTTTTAATGTCAATTATTAATAATCTAATATCAATAAACCAATTATATTAATTTTATTTGAATTTAATAATTCATATGATATAATAATTTATAGTAAACAGATTATAATAAACAAAAACTAATTGTAAGTTTTAAAACAATATCAAATTTTAGAAAAGAGGCTGATATATCAATGAATTTCAAAAAAACATTATATATTTCTATTATAATTATTCTAATTTTAGGAGTTTTATTTACTGGATATTATTTATATAAAAAAAGTATTCCTACTACTTTAAATGCATTAGATACTTCTTTCAGTATACAAATACCTGGTAAAATCAATTTCAAAGTCAAAGAACCTTCTAGTTTAGATTACAAACTAGATATATACTCAATTAAAGATGAAATGTTTATAAACACCAGTGTTTATGATAAAAAATATGACATTGATATGTTTGAAGCAGTGGAAAAAGAAATTTTATTATTATCTGACACTTTGGAAAATGTTAGATATGTTTCTACAATAGAAGAGCTATCAATAAATTCTTTTTTAGCATATAAATATTCATATGTATATTATGATAATTCTTATGAAAATGACATTTATGCTGAAATAGTTTGGATAAAAACTGATAAAAAAATATATATTTTAGATCTTGAAGTAATTACTAAAAACATTGGAAAATATAAACCAATATTTAATGATATAACAAACTCTTTTATAGAATTATAATAATAAATAAAAAAATGAAAAATGAAAATTCAGTTTTGAATTATCATTTTTCATTTATTTATAACATATTTATTTTCTTTATTTAATATCTTTTATATATTTTTGTTCTATTTGTTCTTCTTGTTTATTATTAATCTATTTCTGCTTCAATTTTAACTTCAGATTCTTTCAACTTTTCTTTATATTCTATATAGTCATCTACTAATATTTTTATTATTGCTATAACTGGAACAGCTAAAAACATTCCTACTATTCCAAAATATGCTCCACCAACTGTTACTCCAAATATTACTAATAATGGACTAATTTTTAATGAGCCTCCTACTATTTTAGGATTAATTATATTTGCATCTATTTGTTGAATTATTATTATTACTCCAGACATCCATAAAGCTTGAGTTAGTCCTCCTGTGAAGAATGTAACAAGTATTGATACTGCTACTGCAATAATTGCCCCAAAATATGGTATCATATTAAATACACCTATAAAAACTCCCAATAATACAGCATATTTTATACCCATAATACTCATTGCTAGTGATGTTAATATTGCAACTACTATTGCATCTAAAAATTGACTTCCAATAAATTTTAATAACACTTCATTTGTCCTATTAAAATATTTACCAATATTTTTACTTGTATTTGTTTTAAATACTGCTTCTGTAAATTTCTTTATAAATTCTACTATTTTTCTTCTCTCTAATAACACATATACTGATACAATAATTGACACAAACACATCAAATACTCTATTTGCAATAGTTATAGCACCTTTTGCATATTCTGCTACTTTTTCTAAATTCACAAATTGCTTTAAGTCAATATTTTTAAGGTTATTTATCATATCTGTTATAACATCACTTTTAAAGAAAGATTCTTCTGGAAGTTCTTTAAAAGCATCTACTGTAGATGTAAGATAACTTACTAACTCTATTATACTTGAAACAAGAGTTGGAATAACAAACTTTATCCCTAACATAATAATTATTACACTTATCACATATACTGTAAAAACACTAAATGCTCTTGATCTTTTTCTAATAAACTTAACATTTATTTTGTTATATAAAATCTCTACTTTTCTACATGGTATATATAAAAGATATGCAATTAATATACCTGATAAAAAAGGCATAAGTATTTTAAATAAACTTCCTATCCAATTTGTTACATCTGAAAAACTATCTAATGTCTTGTATACTAGTATAATTGCCACTGCAAACACAAACCAATATATGCTTTTTTTCCATATGTTCTCTTTTTTTTCTTTTTTCATTTTTACCTCCATTATATTATATTTTTATATATCTAACTCTACTGGACAATGATCACTTCCAAATACCTCAAAATGAATTTTTGCTTCTTTTATTTTTGTTTCTAGTATTTTAGATACTAGAAAATAATCAATTCTCCATCCAGAATTTTTTTCTCTAGCTTTAAACATATATGACCACCATGTATAACTATCTTCTTTATCTGGATACAAATATCTAAAAGTATCAACAAAACCTGAATCTAGTAGTTCAGTCATTTTATTTCTTTCTTCATTTGTAAATCCAGCATTTCTCTTATTTGTTTTAGGATTTTTTAAATCTATTTCTTTATGTGCTACATTCAAATCCCCACATATGATAACTGGTTTTAATTTATCTAGTTTTTTAACATATTTCCTAAATTCATCTTCCCATACCATTCTATAATCTAATCTTAAAAGTTCTCTTTTAGAATTTGGTGTATATATATTTATCATATAAAACTCTTCAAACTCTAATGTTATTACTCTACCTTCTTTATCATGTTCTTCTACTCCAATACCATATTTTACATCTAGTGGTTTAATTTTAGTAAATATTGCTGTTCCTGAATATCCCTTTTTCTCTGCACTATTCCAATATTGATAATATCCTTCAAAATCTATTTCTAATTGACCTTCTTGCATCTTTGTCTCTTGAATACAAAAAACATCTGCATCTACGAGTTCAAAAAACTCTCTAAAGCCTTTATTAACAACTGCCCTTAATCCATTTACATTCCATGAGATTAGTTTCATATATTCCCTCTTTTTTCTATATAATATTTACCTTACTCATTATACCATGTTATCTTGTATTTTCAATATGGTATTACACATTTTACATTTGTTATATTTGTATAATTTATATAAATCTTCTATTTCATATAATATAAAAAGAAGATAGTTTTGACCACTACCTTCCTTTTTATATATTCTCTTAGTTTAAAATTTCAACATCTAAATGCTTAACTCCCCATTTAAGAGCTTGCTCATGTGAATTAACATATATATCTATTTTTTTACCTTTAATTGCTCCACCTCTATCTTCAACTGTATATACAATACCATTGATTTTTAGTTTTGTTCCTATAGGAAAATTTCCTGGAGCTGCTATAGTATGATTTGCTGTAGCTCTTGTTCCTGATGCTGTCATTGCATTTGATTTACCACAACATTTTGAACAAGAACAATATGCTGTTATTTTATATTTTCCTAATGAAGTACCTGTTGCTGAAGTTGTTTGTGCTGATGCTGTTCTATCTATAGACCCAGATCTGCTTGTTACTGTTGCTTTTTTGTTTAATTGAATTACTTTATTTACAGGTTCACTAATTATTATTGATGAAATCTCTGTTCTTTCAATTTCAACCTCATTTTGATATTTTATTTTACAAGTTACTTCTTTTAAACCTTCTTTTCCTTCTTGTAGAACTTTATTAGTTTTTTCTGCAGAACCATTAGATACATCTTTTGTTATTGTTTCAAAAGGTATACTTACTTGTTCTAGCACTATTTTTTCTACTATTGGACTATAGGCTTTTAATATTTGATCCATTGTTAATTCTGAATTAGTTTCTGCAATTTCAATTACTTCTTCTTGTTCTGACATTTTACATATTTTAATTTCTTTTGAAGAATCTATTTCATCATTTAATCCTGGTTCTACTTTCTCATCTGGTAATAATATTATATGTTTCTCTTCTAAGATTTCTGATACTTTGTTTTTAGAAGTTACAACATTCATTTCATAATCATTTGATAATGTTATTTTTACATTGTTAATCTTTGTATCTGCTGCCATTACGCATATTCCTGATAAAAACATAAAAATTAAACATATACTTAAAATTTTCTTTAGTGAAATGGATGCCTTGTCTTCATCTTTTATAGATATCATCTCTACCTCCTCTAAGCAACACATACATTAATTATAACATATATGTTGATTTCATGTCAAATTTCCCAATTTAAATCTATATATTATATAATATGATGCTTGTACTCAATATATGACTATTTCACATTTTTTTCATAGTTTGACCATAAAAAACATATAATATCATTGTATATATATTTGTACTATGATAAAATTATTTTATATTTATTTTAAGGAGGATTATTATGGGTTGGATAATATTAGGTGTATTAATATTATTTGTTTTAATATTAATAGGAATATATAATTCTTTAGTTACTTTGAAACAACGAGTTGGTAATGCTTGGGGTCAAATTGATGTTCAATTACAAAGAAGATTTGACTTAATTCCAAATTTAGTAGAAGTAGTAAAAGGATATATGACACATGAAAATGATACTTTTGAAAAAATAGCTAGATTAAGAACTTCTTGGGCAAGTGCAAATTCAATTGGAGAAAAAGCAGATCTTGATAATCAGTTATCTGGTACTTTAAAAACTATAATGGCTGTTTCAGAAAATTATCCAGAATTAAAAGCAAATCAAAACTTTTCTGAACTACAAGAAGAATTAAGGGGTACAGAAAACAAAATTTCTTTTTCTAGACAATTTTATAATGACACTGTTACCAAATACAACACAAAATTAGAGTTGTTTCCTTCAAACATTGTTGCTGGAATCTTCAATTTCAAATCAAAGGAATTATTCCAAACAGAAAGTGATGAAGCTAGAAAAAATGTTAAGGTTGATTTTAATAAATAATTATAACAAATAATAAAAAGGAACAAAGACATGTTCCTTTTTATTCTATAACTTATTACAGAGGTGATTTTTATGTTTAATGATATAAAAAAGAATAAAATTAAATCAGGATTCATTGTTTCTATATTTATATTAGTAATAACTCTAATTATTTACTATATTTGTATGGATTTTAATTTAGGTCCTGTTTCTATAGTATTTGCATTAACTTTTTCTATAATTACTGCTTTTTGCTCATATTATTATAGTGATAAAATTATTCTTTCTATAAGTAAAGCAAGACCAGCTACTAAAGAAGAAAATTTAAAGTTAGTAAATATTCTTGATTCTTTAGTTATATCTTCAGGAATGCAAGATACTCCAAAACTATATGTAATTCAAGATCCTCGGACTAAATGCTTTTGCTACTGGAAGAAATCCAAAAAATTCAGTAATTTGTATAACTACTGGTTTATTAGACAAATTAGAATATTATGAATTAGAAGGTGTAATTGCTCATGAACTTGGACATATAAAAAATTATGATATACAATTATCTGCTATAGTAACTGTTATGGTAGGTTTTGTTGTAATGTTATCTGATATGTTTACTAGATTTCTATTCTTTGGAAGATCAAGAGGTAAAAATAAAGATAGCAATAAAGGAAATGGAATTCTTATGCTTGTTGGATTAATCTTTTTAGTGCTTTCTCCTTTGTTTGGCAAATTAATGCAATTGGCACTATCACGTAAAAGAGAATTTCTTGCAGATGCAACCGCAATAGAATTTACTAGAAATCCAGATGGATTAATTTCTGCTTTAAAGAAGCTTGATAATGATCCTAATGAGTTAAAAACCTCTAATAAAGCAACTGCAAACCTTTATATAATAAATCCTTTTAAAAACAAAAATGGTAAAAAAAGAGATTTAAATCTTTTTTCTACACATCCATCTATTCAAGACAGAATTGATGCACTAAAAACATTAAGTTAAAAAGTTAGATTGTGATAAATAATTAATTATTCATTATTGTTTATTTATATAAATAGAAACACTTCTTTAAAAGGAGTGTTTCTTGTTTTTAATCTTTCTTGCCCTGTTTTTTCTACTTTATTTTTCTAATTCAACTTAAAGATTCTATTTGTATTTTCATAAGTTATTTTTGCAACTTCTTTTATATCAACATTTTTGATTTCTGCAATTTTCTTAGCCATATATTGCAAATTTCTAGAATCATTTCTTTTTCCTCTATTAGGTTCAGGTGATAAGTATGGACTATCTGTTTCTATTAAAGTCTTTTCTAAAGGTATTATATCAATAATACTCTCAGCATTTTTTGAATTTTTAAAGGTAATTGGTCCTGCTAGGGATATATAAAATCCAAGGTTTAAAGCTTCTTTAATTAGTTCACTATTTAATGGACAACAATGAAAAACTCCTTTTTGATTAACAGTTTTTTCTTTTAAAATCTGTATTGTATCCATTATTGCTTCTCTTGTATGAATTACTATTGGAAGATTTAGTTTGTTTGCAATATTTATTTGTTTTACAAATAATTCTTTTTGTTCTCCTTTGTTTTCTTTATTCCAATAATAATCTAAACCTATTTCGCCTATTGCCACCACTTTATTATTCTTTGCTAACTCTTCTATTTCTGCTAATTGTTTTTTTATTACATCTTCTTCATCAATTATATCATTGGGTGAAATTCCACATGTTGCATATATCCAGTCATATTTTTTTGTTAATTTTACTGAAAATTCTGAAGAATTCACACTATATCCTGAATTTATTATTCTAGTTACCCCAAATTTATATATTTTATTAAAAATTTCTTCCATATCTCCTTCAAAACGCTCATCATTATAATGAGCATGTGAATCAAAAAATTCCATATATTACTCCTAAACTCTATATTTTTTCTTCTATAATATCACTTTTATCACAATTAACACTATTTTGTTAACAACATAACTGTTGCTATAGCATATTCTTTTATGTGAGATATACTAACATCTATATTTGATATATCCTTTATATCAATATCAACAAACACAACTTTTGGTTTATTTGTTTCATTATGTTGTATCTCTATGTTTTTCCAATTTATTTCATATTTTCCATCCAACAACTCTGATACTGCTTTAAACACAGCTTCTTTTGCTGCAAATCTAGCTGCATAATATTGATATTTTTGTATATTTTTACTTTCGCAATATTTTATTTCTTCTGTTGTATATATTCTATTTAAAAATTTTTCTCCAAACTTTTCTATATTTTCCTTTATTCTAGATGTCTCTATTATATCTGTACCACAAAGAACTTTCATACTCTTTCCTCTTTTCATTATATATCTAAAGCAGACATTATATTGTCTGCTTTAGGTAATATTTTATTTATATAATTCTACTTTGCTTTAAACAATACAAAAAAGTTAAGAATATTAATAATTAATGATATTACCAGTACTAGCATTATAACTTTATTTGTTTTAGTTGTTTTTTCAATATTTTGTTCTTTATATAAAATATCATATTTATTTTTCACTTCTAAATATAGCTGATCTAGTTCTAAACTTTCTTTCCACCTTTGGTTTAAATTACCGCCTAAATTAGCATTAGTACTTTCTTGTATCCATAAATCTTGTGTGAATTTAACAAATCTTTTTCTTGTTCTTTTCATATTACTACTTTGTTTATATTCCATGTTTATTTTTTTCAAAAAGATTCTTTTATATATATTTAATATATATGTATATAAATATTCATTTTCAAAAGAATGTGGAATCTTTGTATAATTTAATGTATCAATGTTTGATGTTAATAATGATGTTCCTTTTTTTGAAAATCCATATTTAACATATTTAAAATTTGAAATAGTTTTTACCTTTTTTCGTTCATTACTATTATTAAAACTAATATTATATCCACTTGGTAATACATTTATATATTTAAAAAACTCATGCTCTATTTCACTAAATTCTTTATTTTCATTCCAAACATCTTGATCTATACATGTATATGAATATACTAAAAAACTATTTATATCTATATCTAAGTTGTTTATTTGATTACTGTTTCCTGTTATATCATTTATCAATTCATTTATCTTTTTTATATCACTAAAACTATTTGTCTGGATTCTAATATTTTCAAAATCTTTTAAAGTAGAAAATTCTGAATTTATATCTCTAAATTTATAATTAAAATCCAAAACATCTTCAAATTTATCACTATCTTCTATATTTGTTTTTATATTTAAAAAGCAAATTCCTGTATTAAAGCATATTATTTCTATCTTTTCTATTCTAAAGAAGATCCCTGCTTCTTTACCCATCTTTCCTTGAACATTTTTCCCAATATTATATTCAAATATTGTACAAGGAGATTTAGATAGTATTGCTGCCTGAGTTTCTCTTGGCATTTCTTTAAATCTTCTTATCTTATTTTTAGAAAATTCAAATGTAGGAAATAGATATCTTCTTATACTTGGTAGAAAATGTGTGTAAATATCTAAATCTTTTTCTTTTTGAAAAAATCTTATTTTACATTTTTTATCTTTTAATAGTTTAAGTATATATTTATTATACTTATTTTCTTTTATAACATATGGATGTATAAAATATGTATAATGATATTTATTTTTTATTTCCACTCATTTTCCTCCTTTGTACATTAATTCTATTTTATTCTTTTGCAATATAATTTAAAATTTGTTTTTTATGATATTCATATTTTGTATAAGTTTCTTATCTTCTTAATCTTCTTATTTTTTGGTATAACAATTCATATTTAAATCTTCTAACAAATACCATTCTCCAACAAAATCTATTTTTAAGTTGTTATCTAATTCTATATCAATATTTCGAACTATATTTCCTTTTCTGTCTATACTTCCCCATTTACCATCTTTATTTACAGCAGCAAAACCATATGTATTTTGTTCTTTAGCATCATCATAAATATAGTCAACCACTGTATTTCCTTCTTTATCTATATAACCATATTTACCATTTTCTTTACTTAAAAATAATGTATTTGAAGTTAATATATCTTTACTATTATTTTCTTCAAATTTGAAATTATAGTATTTATATTCACCATATGTTCTTATTGCAAAATATCCTTTATCAATATCTATTTCTGAAATTATTCCAGATAATTTAATATTTAAGTCACTAGTAATTATATCTGACTCTATTCCATCAACTGAAGCCTCTATAAAATCTGCTTTTTCTATATATGATATTTTAGAATATTCTATATTTAATACAATTTGATTTCCTTTTTTTGCAACACCATATTTATTATTTTGTTTTACTATAAATGTATCTGTAAATGCAAAATCTATATCTTGATATTGTGTTGGTATTATTTCTTCTCCAAATTTATTAATAACACCATATTTATTTGCATTTGATACAATAATATTGTTTTCTCTTATATCTTTTATATCATCAAATGTCATATTAGCTGTATTTTCATTTGTACTGTTTACAATTTTCCATTTACCATTTTCTTTTACTGCATATATTCCATCTCCAGATATATCTTTTATATCTTCATATGTCATTTCTAGAACTGTTTTATCTGTGATATCTACTATTCCATATTTATCATTATCATTTCCAACTATATATCCTAACTTATTATCTTCTGATAATTTTTTAATATCTGTATATTCTGTATTTAATACTGTTTTTCCTTTGTTATCTACTAATCCTAACTTATTATCTTTTTCTACAATTATACTATTATTTGTTCCTTTTAAAGTGTGTATTTTATCATATTCACATTCCAAAATTTCTTTTCCATTAAAATCTATTAGTCCAAATTTATTATCTTTACTCACTTTTAAAGCTTCTGTATTATAATATATATTATTTTGTTCATCAAAATTATCTAAAGCTTCTACTGATGAATAATCTTTAAATATTTCTACATTTTTTGAATTCAAAACTTTAGTCTTATATGTACTATTAGTGTAATCAACATCATATGTACAAACAAAAACATCTTTCTTATTATTAGGTATTACTATCATCTCTGCATATGATGGTTCTATTATTGCGATACCTTTTGAATTTATAACACCATATTTATTATCTTTATATGCTGTAAAATATGCTTCTCCTGAAACTTTTTCTCCATTATTATTTAGTAATGTTCTAATAACACATACAAACATAATTATTACTACAATTGCAATTATTACTGCAAATACTTTTTTCATATTAAGTTTCTTTTCATTGTCATATCGTCTTCCCTTACTCATTATTACCTCCATAGATTCTTTATAAACTTTTTTATATCATAATTATCTATTTTTACATATAGACTATATCATATTTTGCTATATAAATACAACATTTTTATATTTATTATCCAAATTTTATACCTAACTTAAATTAAAATTTTACAAATAAAAAATGATAAAGAATATTCTCTATCATTTTTTCTATTTATTTTTTTATTAACTTAGCTACTATAACTGTCATATCATCTTTAGCTATACCAACACCATTATCTATTGCTTCACCTAGTAATATATCTGCTATTTTCTGTACATTATCAGTCTCTATATTTTCTAAAATATATTTCACCCACAACTCTTTATTTTCAAATTCTGAATTAGATTCTAATATTCCATCACTACACATTACTAAAATATCATTATTTTCAATATCTCTATCATATACTGTTAATTCTATATCATTTAATATCCCTGCTGGTAAAGACATTACTTTTATTATATCTACATTTTTTCTATTTTTTATAAATGTAGGACATGCTCCATTTTTTATAAATTCAACATTTCCTTTATATAAATCTAAAATTGCTATATCTAATGTTGCATAAGTTTCATTTTTAGCATTTAAGCATAAGCTAGAATTAATCAAATCTATAGATATTTCTTTTTGAAATCCTGATAATAGCAACTTTCTCAGCATCTTTATAACTGTTTTACTACTTTTATTAGCATTCACACCAGATCCCATTCCATCACTTATTGCTAACAATTGCTTTCCATCTTCTAATCTTATTTGAAGACTACTATCTCCTGAAATAACACTTTTATTTTTTGTTTTTTTTGCTATTCCCAAAGCTATAGTATACTTGTCTTCACTTATATATGTTAATTTACAGCTATTTTCTCCTTTTTGTATTGAACATTCACTTTGTTGTAATACCATGTTTTCATTAAATACTTTTGAGACTATTTTACCTATTTTAATATCATTACACTCTTTTATTTTATCTTCTTTACATGCTTCTAAATATATATTAGTTATTACTTTCCCTGATTTTTCCTTTTCTATATCTATTCCAAGTACATATATTCCTTTTACTTGTAATAAATTTTGTATTTCTTCTTTTTGACTTTCTATTATATTATCTTTATTAATAATTTTCTTTTCTGTCATGTCATCTGCTATTGATGATATTGCTTTTGAAATACCATCTAACTGAGTTTTCATTGTTTGTTTATTATCATCTATTTTCTTTTCCCAAACAAAATTTATTTTATTTACTCTATATGAATAATTTATAGCTTTTTCTATATCTTCTATATCTTTATTAATCTTTTTATTAATATCTGGATCATCAAACCCAATAATATAATTATTATGATTTTCTAATATTTCTAATAAATCTTGTTTTTCTATATAATCTTTCTCTATTAATCTATTAAATAAATCTTCTATAACACTACTTTCTTCTTCTAGCATATCTTCATATAAAATATTTTCTTCTAAATCTTGTATATTATTTCTTAATTCTTCTTCAAATATTATCCTATTTCTACTATTTTCTAATTCAACTGTTTCCTCTTCAACCACAGTTGCTGCAGATTCTTTATAACTATTTGCAACTTCAAATATTGCTTCAGAAACACCATTCAATTTTTCAATAACATCTTTACTTTGTTCTAATGCTTTCTCTGGAGGTGTTGGTAAGCATTTAGTATTTTTAAAAGTATCCTCTATATTTATTCTCATACCTTTTGGTAATGCTAATAATCCTATTGATGCAATTAAAATCTCTTGGAATAATATAACTGGCACTATTGTTCCACTATTAAAATATGATAGTAATATATTACCTATTATAAATCCAACAACTACACCAATTTTACCTAATTTATTTAATATTCCTGCTATCATTCCTGAAAGCGCATATGCTGCTATCATAATAGGATCTCCATTTCCTATTATTCCTAAAACTACTCCTATTGTAATACCTGATGTAGCTCCAACTAAAACACCATTTTGCCATCCCATTATTAATACAAGTAATATACTTAATATATTTTTAATTCCAAAATTAAAAATAGTTATATCTTTAAACCCTGCTATTGCTATAGCTATTATTAAACTTGCTCCTAATACTTCTTCAATAGAAAAAGCTTTTTTTATACCAAAATCTCTAATAACATTTATTGATCCTGAAAAAATCTTATAAAACACACAAACTAGTATTGTATACATTATTCCTTGCAGAAAATCATACACTAAAAAAGTTTCAAAAAACATTTTTCCTGTTTGTACTAATAAACAAGATATTGCTAATTGAACTCCAAACTTTTTTCTATCACTTATTTCATCTGTTTTTGTTCTAAATATTAAAGTTAAACCTATAAAAACCAAACTAATTAATATATATACTAAAAATCCTGACTTTCCAACACCAATCAAAGAGCCTATACATGTGATTAAATAGATTATTCCTATAGGAATACTATTACTACAGCATGCAGCAAGTATTGCTAACCCAAAAGGTGCTATACCTTGTCCAAAATTTACTGTGGAAACCATAAAAGATAAGATATATAAAGCTACATTTTGTTTTGTAAAGAATTTTTTTATTATTATTCTTAGCTTGTTTTGTTTTTTATTAAATTCAATATCATCATATTCAGTATCATCTTGATAACTGCCTGATATATTTTGAAACATCCTTACCACCTCTTACTTTTTTAATATAGTAATTTTAGTATAAAACTTTCATTTTTTTTGTCATTTTAAGTAACTATATTAAAAAAGTTTTTTACATTTTGTGATATATATATTATATATTTTATCTTTTGTCTTCTTTTTATTAATTTTTTCTTAAATTATGTATATCATTTTATTATATTTTGTCGAAAAAGACAATATATTTATGGAAACTTTATAATTTAATTATGTTATGTTCTAATCCTTCTTCTCTTAATATTTTTTCTTCTCTATTTGTGCATGTTAATATTATTACTTGATTATTAATATTTTTTGATAAATATTTTAAAATATTTTTTAATCTTTCATCATCATAATATGCAAAAGATTCATCAAGTATTATTGGTAAATCTTCTTTTGCTATTTCTTTTAATATTGCTAACCTTAAAGATAAATATAATTGATCTATTGTTCCTACACTTAATAATTCTACAGGTATATATGATCCATTTTCAATTTCTACTATCAATCCATTCTCACTATTTAATTTCACTTTTTTGTATTTACCACCAGAAATCTCATTTATTATATTTGATAATTCAGTAGTAAATTTAGGTGTAATATTATTTCTCATTCTATTATGTGAGTTTTCTATAGTTTGTTTTGCTAGATTTATACTTTCTTTCCTTATATCTAATTCTTCTAACTCTTCCTTTTTTTCTTCTAACATTTCATCTATATTTGCTAAATTTTCTAATTTTGGTAATATGTTTTTTCTATTTATCTCTAATGAATGTAATTTTAATTTATTATTATTTAATTCATCACTTAACTCTTCTATATACTTATTGATTTCTTCTAGCTCTTTATTGTTAATATTTTCATTTATAAATTTGATAACAACATCTATTTCATTATCCTTTTCATTTTCTATAGTAGTTTTGTTCATATCTATATAACATCTATTGATAATTTCTTTTTTATTTTCCTCAATAAATGAATGAATATTATTTTTTATACTTATTATTTTCTCTTCATTTTCTTTTATACTCTCTGATAAAATTTCAATCTCTTTTTCTACTTTTGTTTTTTCATTTTCTATTTCTTGTATTCCTTCTGTGTAGTTTTCTATATCTATTTTAATATTACTTTTTCTTATTTTATCCTTATTTTTATTAACTCTTATTTTAGAAAATATATAAACAAGATTTAATATAAAACATATTGCTAAAATCACTGAAACAATCATATTTTTAATAAAAACATAACTTAAAACAGTTAAAATTAGTAATATTATTGATATACAAACACAGCTTAATACATTCATTTTACTTTTTTCTTTTACATTATTAACCGTATTTTTTTTGTTATTTTCTTTTTTCTTTTTATTTATTAAATCTTCTATTTCTTTCTTTTCTTTTTCTAACAATCTAATTTTTTCTTCATTTTTATAATTAATATCAGATGTTATATTAGTTTTTTCTTCTTCTATTTTTTCTTTTTCTTTAACACTCTTTATGTCTTTTAAAATATGAAGATCTCTCTCATTTTTTAATATTTCTCTTTCTATACATTGCTTTTTATCTTCAATTTCATATTTTTCATCTATAAAACTAATTAATTCTTTCTTTTCTTTTTGTAGTTCATTATACTTTTTAATAGCTATATTAATAGGTCTATCTTGAGTTCTCTCAGTTCCTACATCTGATAACATTCTTTTATTTAAAATATCCATTGCTTTTTTCAATGAAATATTATCATTTCCAGTTGACACAATATTAGCTATTTTTTGTATTATCATATTTTGGTTTTTTTCATCTAATTTTACCTCTTGTTGCATGCTAGCTATACTTGATATCAATGTATCTTCATCCACTCCTGTTTGCTCATAAAAAAACTCATTTCCTTTTCCCTTATCTATATTGAATTCTTTTGATATTTCTTCTAAATTATCATTATATATTTTTGGATTTTTACTTTTAAATTCTCTATAAACTTCATATCTTTCATCATTATCTAATGTATATGTTACTTTCCCTGAAAATTCTTCTATATTCCATGGTTTATATTTTTCAAAATCTGATATATCTTTTCCTTTTTTGTTTTTAGATGCACCATAAAAAATATTTATAATAAATTTTAGAAATGTAGATTTTCCACTTTCATTTTCACCATAAATTACATTAATTCTATCACTTAGATCTATTTGTTTATCTCTAATATTTCCAAATCCATTAATTTTTAGATTGTTGATTTTCAAATAATCCACCTATCCTTCTAATACATCTAATCCCATTTGTATTGCTCTATTAATTATTTCTATATTTTTTTCATTTTCTTCATTTTCCAGTTTTTCTAACAACTCTTTAACAAATAACCCCTTTAAAGATTCTTCACTTTCAATTTTACTTAAATCATAATCTAATTTAGTCAAATCTTTTATTTTCATTATCTTATCATTATTCAATATTTTATATATGTTATATATATTAATTTCAATTTTTCTCTTTCCAACTAAAATTATTTTATATAATTTATTATCTATGCTATTTTCTGAATCTAAACAATTTAATGTTTCAATTAATTCTTCTTCTGATATTATTTCTGATATATCAATTTCTTTTTCTACAAATTCTCTTTCATCAATTTTTATAAAATTTGTTTCTATTTCATCTTTAGTAATATCTCCTACTATCATTCCATGATCACCTAACTCATCAAATCCCAAAGATATTGTTGATCCAGGATATACAATATTCTTACATCCCTTTTCATTATACATTGGTTTATGAATATGACCTAATGCTATATAGTTAAAATCAAGTAATTCTAATTCTTTTCTTGACATAGGATTATATTCTCTATAATCATCCCATCCACCATCAAGGCTTCCATGTATCACTAAAATATTTATTTTACTTTTATCTTCAATTTTTATATTTTTTATCTTATTATCTTTCATATAAAAATCAGTAAAACCACAACCATATATATCTATATTTTCACTACTTATTTTTTCTATTTTATCTGTAAAAATATGTACATTTTTAGACCAATCAAATTTGTTATAATATGAATTTTTTAAATATGGATCATGATTTCCTGGAGCAATATATATTTTTGTTTCTGGAATTGTTTTAAAAAGTTCATTTATATATTCTATTGTACTTTGTCTTATATATTCATGCTCATATAAATCACCTGATATAAACAAATATGGAATATCATTTAATTTAATATATTCTATTACTTTTTTTATTGCCTGTCTTTGTTCTAATCTTCTTTTATTAGATAAACCATCTATTCTTTCTAAACTAGTAAAAGGTTTATCTAAATGAATATCAGCTATATGCACAAATTTCATTACTTATTTCTCCTCTTTTTTTACTATATACTACCACTTTTAAACAACTTTTTATTATTAAAAAATATATCATATATACTGTTTTGAGTCAATGTTATTGTAAACATTTGTTTTATTTTAAAAACACAAAAAATGAGAACCTTTTATTGATACTTCAATTTCTAAATTCTCATTTCTTATTATTCTTTTATTAATAACTAAATATTATTTATTCACCACTATCTATTGGTCCAAAAAGCTCATCAAATTTTGCTTCTAATTCTTTTTGAATATCTACTATATCTTCATCTGTTACATCTTGACCATTTTCTATAACTTGTTCTTCTTTTTTATCAGACTCTAATCCTGATATACTTGTTTTAACATGGTTGTTGCTATTGTTATCTTCTTCAAACAAGTCATCTAATGAATCTATTTTTAAATCTTTTACTGGTTTACTACTTTTTGAATCTACATATGGGTTATATGGATTGTATTTTCTCCATGTACCTCTGTCTACATCTCCAATATCATTATGACTCATTTTATATGCATTAAGTTGTCTTACCATTGGTCTTTCAAAATAGTAATATTTTCTTGCTTTTATTGGTTTAATACCTTTAACCAATATTATACACATATCATTATCAAATCTTCTTAGTTCATCTGGAGTTAATAAAGCTCTTGCCATTATTTGATCTGACACACTCTTTCCTTGTTTCCAGTTGTTTCTATCTTTATTAATAGAAATATTATCCCTATCGATTGTCTTCTCCCCTAGTGCTTTAGAAAAATATTCTACTGTTTTCTGAGAATTACTACCTAAGAAAACATGAGTATCACAGTTACCAATTATTGTTTCATGTGATTTCTCATATACTGCTTCTAATTGATCTAAATTTTGTAATATAACACTAAATGATATTTTTCTACTTCTACTTGTTGATATTTTCTTATCAAAATCTGGTATTCTACCAATATTAGCAAACTCATCTAATATAAAATAAGTTGGCATTGGAAGACTTCCACTATTTAAATCTGCAAAATCATATAATTGTTGTATCATTTGTGAGAAGAAAATTGTAAGTAAGAAATCATATGCTGTATGTGTATCTGATGATATAACATATACTGCTGTTTTCTTTCTACCAATATCTTCAAAATTTATTGTATCTGTTGATGTTACTTCTGCTATTTCCTTTGAATCAAACTTACCTAGCTTTGATTGAAGTGAAGAAAGTATTGATCCATAAGTCTTCTCTGGTGCTATTTCAATGGATTTATAGAACATTCTTGCTGGATGATCATATGGTAATTGATTCATTAATTCAGTTAATAAATTACTTCCAGAATTAGCATTTGCTGCTCTTACAAGTTCTGAACAACTAGCTAAATTTTGTTCTTCTTCTGGTCTAGTTGCTATTAAATAATATATAAGTGCTTTTAATAACATTTCAGCCATATCATCCCAATAAGGATCTGATTTTGTTTCTGATGCTTGACCTTTTATTACTGTATTTGCAATAACATCCACATCTAACTCACTTGAAATATGCATTAATGGATTATATCCATCACTATATTTAGGATGAACTAAATTCAATACTTTTATATCATATCCTTTTGATTTTAAATACCCTGCAGTTTGATCATATAATTCTCCCTTTGGATCTGTAAACACATATGAACCTAAACATTGATATGCATTTGGAATTGAGTATCCACTAGATTTACCAGAACCTGCTCCGACCAACTATCATTACATTAGTATTTCCTCTTTTATCTGTTGGTAGGTAATTGTCCTCTGCTAAAATAATCCCTGACTTTTTACTTAGCATTCTATATTGTTCTCCACCTTGTACCCAATCACTTGATCCATGTTCTATACTTGAATATTCGTGCTTTGGTGCAGCTCTAATTATACCTATAATCATTGCCACTGAATATGCTAAAGAAAAATAGAATAAAACACTAAGAAAAGTCCCAATATAATTACTTCCCATAGCTTTTCCAAAAGAACCTATTGGATTCATTATATTCCCACCTATAGATTCAATAAAAGCTTGAAAAGTATCTTCATTTGAAAGCTTTGAATCTACCATTGTTGCTGATAAAGGCGAAACAAATACTATAGTTAAAATCAACCATAGTATTGCAAACATTATAAAATATTTTTTATTTTTCTTTATAGCTCTTTCAATTTTGTAGTTCATATGAAATCACCTTTCTCTTTTGTATAAATTACATAACTCTTTCATCTTCTTTTGAAGCTTCTCTTATATTCTTTTCTTCTTCTAAAGATATTATATTCTTTTCTTTTCCTATTTTTTCTAATTTTGAAAATTCTACTTCTATAACTTTATTTTCAACTTTTCTTGTTGCTGTCTTTGTGTTTGTATCTACTTCACAAATGTGATTTTCTACATCACCAATAACAAGAGCAAATTTTTCAACCTCTTCAGTTGTCAAACTTTTCCCTTCTTTTACATCCTTAATTTTTTCAGGATTTATAGAAAAACATACTATACCTTTTTCATTTTTTACTTTTCCCATTTAGGATCCCCTCTTTTCTATTTAATATCTTTTTTATCTCTTATTTCAAAAGCAAAATAAGATTTATTTGGTTTTAATTTACATTTACCTTTTACTTCATTTGTTTTTTCATCAAAATATAATATTGGTTTTAATTCTTCTGTTGTTTCTGGATCTATTATTGAAATAGGTCTTTTTAAATTTGGAGTGTATTTAAAATCTTTATATTCTGATTCTTCTTCTGAAAATAATGTGTTGAATTTTAAAGGTATTGGCTTTTTAGAAACTACTACTTTATCATTTTCTAATATTGCCATATTTATAACTACCTTATCCTTTCCAAAAGAAAGAATGACTAATTCATCTTTATTGTCAGAAGGATTATCTATGTAAAAAGTCTTCTTTTTCAAATCACCATTTAATTCTTCTGTAAAATCCAATTTTTCAACTGTGTATTTAGGACTATCTTTTATGAATTCTTTTTCAGTTTGATTAATTTGATATACAACTGTACTAACATCTTTAGGATCTGTAATACTAAAGTGTTTACCTTCCCAACTGTACATAAAGTACACCCCATTTCTATGATTTTATTATATACATAGCTTATCTTTTGCACAATTACTATACATAATTATACATTAAATATCAACTTTTGTCAATTTTATTTCCGTTTTATGTATACTTGTTAATTCTAGGACTAAAATTAGAAACTTCTTCTAATTTTTCATAAATTACTTTTTCTTCTTCTGATAGTGTTTTAGGAACTACTATTTTAACTTCTGCTATTAAGTCCCCTCTTCCACCTTTTCCATCTTTATACCCTTTACCTGGTATTCTTACTTTTTCTCCACTACCTATACCTTGTGGTATATATATGGATGCTTCTTCATCAATTGAACTTACATTAGCTCTTGTTCCTAGTGCCGCTTCCCATGGAGTCAAAAACAAGTCTGTATATATGTCAACTCCATATAATCTAAATTTACAATTATTTTCTATATTTATTCTTATAAACAATTCTCCATTTTTTCCACCATTAACACCTAATTTACCTTGTCCAATTAGACGTATTTTTTCATTATTTCTAATTCCAGCTGGTACTTTTACTGCAAAAGTTTTCATTTTTCCTTCTGCTGTTCTTAGAGAAATTTTCTTATCACACCCATAAAAAGTTTCTTCTATAGACAAATTTATTTCAGTTTCAATATTTTCACCTTTTATTGGAATTTTCTTTTTTCTGTTTAGTGTTTTTGTATCTTCTATATTGCTATCTTCCATATTTCCAAAAAACATATTGAAAAAGTCACTAAATTTTGAACCACTTTGTCTTTGACTCTCCTCATATGATTTTTTCTTTCTACCAACATTACTGTTCCACATTCTGTCATATTTTCTTTTTGCAGAATTGCTTGAAAGAACTCTATATGCTTCATTTATATCTTTAAATCTCTCTTCAGCTGCCCTATTTCCTACATTCACATCTGGATGATATTTCTTTGCAGCCTCTCTATATGCAACCTTTATTGTTTGCATGTCTATCTTACTGGTTTCTATATTAAGTATTTTGTAATAATCTTTGAAAATCATTTAACATCCTCCAAAATCATGGTGAAAGTATTATATCATATATATTTAATTTTTTAAATATATTTTAACAATTATTATAAAATACTTTTTTACATTTATTTTATCTTTATTTAAGTAATAATTAATTGATTTCTTGTTAATAAACTATCTGGATGTATTAATACTTTTTTATTAATATTCTTTTTTATACTCTCTTCAAGAATATATACCATAGCCTTATCTATATCTTTATTTGACATATCTTTTTCATAATCAATATTTATATTTTCTTTTATCCTATTTTTCTCAGTTTTATCTGCAACAAATATTATTTTTGCAAATAAATCCATTTTAGGATTTCCTGTTGTATGGTATAAAATTGCTTCTTGCATTTTTTTATCAAATCCATATTTCTTTTTAGATATATCTGCTCCTATTTTTCCATGTAATAAATATGGTGTTTTTCTTTCTATATCATCTATAATTATATTACTCTCTTTTATATACTTCAAACTTTCTTCTTTAGACATTTCTTTTGCAATATCATGTGCTATTCCTACTTTTTTTGCTTTTTCTATATCTTCATTATATATTTTTGCTAATTCTTCTGCTCTTTCCATTGTACCTAAACAATGAATATATCTTTCTTTTGATAATATTTTTTTAGCATCTTCTAATATTTCTTCTAATTCCAACTGTTTTTTCTCCTTATATTAATTCCTTGTTTATAATATATAATTATTTACTTATTCCATAGCCAAATCAACAAGATTGTCTAATAGTTTTGAATATGACATTCCTTCTTGTTCAAATAATTTTGGATACATACTTATTTTAGTAAATCCTGGCAAAGTATTTATTTCATTTATATATACATCTTGCGAATCATTTTCAATAAAGAAATCTACTCTTGATAATCCTTTTCCATCAACAGCTTTAAATGCTTTTATAGCAATATCTTTTATTTCTTCAGACTTATTCTCTGATATCTCTGCTGGTATCATTATTATTGATCCAGAATCTTTATATTTTGAATCAAAACTATAAAAGTCTCCTGCTGGAATAATTTCTCCTATACAAGAAGCTTCAACTTCTTCGTTTCCTAGCACTGCACATTCTACTTCTCTACCTTGTATACCTTCTTCTATTAATATTTTATTATCATATTTAGAAGCATATTTAATATACTCTTCTAACTCTTCTATATTCTTTGCTCTATTTATGCCAATTGAAGAACCTGAATTAGATGGTTTTATAAACATTGGAAAACTTATTTTATCTTCTACTACCTTAACTACATCTTTTAAACTATACCTTTTTTCATCAAATTCATCTCCAATATATATATATTCCTCTTTATATTTTCTTATATACACATACTTTGCTTGTTTAATATTTGCTCTATCTAATATTATTTTTGTATATACTTTATCCATAGATATACTAGATGATAAAACTTTACAACCTACATATGGTTTTTTTATCAGTTCAAACATACCTTGCAAACTTCCATCCTCTCCATATAGCCCATGAAGTACTGGAAAAATACAATCTACTTTATTTAAAAAAGTAAAAATATTTTCTATTTCAGTTATATTTTCTATTTTATCTCCTACATTAATTTCTGGAATTTTTGAAATTTCAATGTTGTATTTATACCATTTTCCTTCTTTATCTAAATATATTGGAATAATACTATATTTACTTTTATCTAAATTTTTAATTACTGATGTTCCTGAAACAATTGATACATCATGTTCTGTTGACATACCTCCAAATATAACTGCTAAATTAATCATTAACTATTCCCCCTTGTTCAATCCTTCTAAAATACTTGTAAAATTCATTGAATTAGATGCTTTTAACAATATTATATCTCCATCTATTACTATATTTTTTAGAAATTCTATTACATCTGTATTGTTTTCAAATTCTTTTATATTTTCAATAGAAAAACCTTTTTCTATTGCTTGTTTAGATATATTTTTTGCTAAATCTCCCACTGTAACAAGCACATCTACATCATTTTTATATACTTCTTTTCCAACTTTCTTGTGTAATTCTTCTGAAAAATTTCCTAACTCCAACATGTTTCCTAACACTGCAATTTTTCTATTTCCTTTAACTTCTTTCAAATATTCAAAACTTGCTTTCATAGAGTCATAACTTGCATTATATGAATCATTTATTACTGTATATGATATATCTTTATTTTTTAGTACTTGTATATCCATTCTCTTTTTAGTAAGTTCAAAATCTTCTATACCATGTATAATATCTTCTATTTTTATATCTAAAGATAGACCCACTGCAAATGCTGATAGACTATTGTATATAAAATGTTTACCACTAATTGGTACTTTAACATTGTATTCTTTATTTTTTATTTTTATGTTATATGTGCTATATATATCTTTAATTTCTATATTATATGGCATAAGTTCTGATTCTTCTTCTATACCATATTTAATCAATTTGTATTTTTCACTATTTATTGTATGTAACAAGTCATTATCATTATTAATAATAACTTCTTTTCCTTCATCTAGACCTTCTAATATTTCTAATTTGGCTTTTAAAATATTTTCTCTTGATCCCAAGTTCCCTATATGTGATGTTCCTATATTTGTAATTACTGCTATAGTGGGCTTTGCAATATTTGTTAGATAACTAATTTCTCCTGTATGATTCATTCCCATTTCAACAACCACTGCTTCATGATCTTTTAATTTTAATAGTGTAAGTGGTAAACCTATGTGATTATTTAAATTACCTTCTGTTTTTAATACTTTATATTTTTTAGAAACAACACTTGCAATTATATCTTTGGTACTTGTTTTTCCCACACTACCTGTAATTGCAACAACAGGTATATTGTATAAAGATCTTTTATATTTAGCTATTTGTCCAAGAGCTATTACTGTATCATCAACTATAACAATACTTTTACCATCATTTTCATATTTTTTTATATCTTCATCTGTTACTCCTACATTTTGGAGTATAGCTATTTTTGCACCTTTTTCAAATGCCTCTTTGTATAAAAGATTCCCATCAAAATTTTCACCTTTAATTCCAACATATACATCACCATCTTTTACTTCTCTAGTATCTTTACAAAAAACTCTACATATATCTCCTTCTTTTCCAAACAATAAGTTACCTTTACAAATTCTAACTACATCTGATACCAATATGTCTTTCATATTTTTCCTACTTTCTTTATATTAATCATTTCAGTTTTTTCAATTATTTCAATTTTGAAAAAATTTTTTAATTGAATTTTTGCTTATTTGTTTATTTATACATTAATTTTATCTTTTAATATTATATTCTATAAAAAAACTTTTGACAACAATCATTTATTTAACTCAAGTCTTCTTATTTATTACATTAAAAAAGTACACATAGAATAATTATATTCTATGTGTACTTTTTCATGAATTTTTTGTTTATTTTTCTACATTCCTATTTGCTATTTCTATTGCTTTAGTTACAATATTACCACATGTTTTTGATGGTACATTTCCCCATCCTCCATCTGTTTTTACTGTTTCATAAACACCTAATTCTTTTGCTATTTCTTCTCTTAAATTTTCGGATATTAGACTTCTGTTTTTAGACATCTTTCTTACCTCCTACAGAAAACATTTAATTAAATTGTTTTCTATAATTTATTATTAACAAAAAAACTTTTTTTATTTTAATACTTTTTTGTAATTAAAGTAAAATTTTTGAATTTTTTTACATTGTAAGTGTTCCATTAGGAGTGTTTTTTATCATTAATATATCCTGTTCTCTTCCATCTTCAACATTTATATAAACCAAAAATTCTGTATCATCTATTTTACCTTTAAACTCCCAACATAATACTTCTGTTTTAAATTCTGTTGGTATTATAGCTAAACCTTCACTTTGTATTTCAATATTTTTATTTAATATTTTTTTTGCTTCTTCTTTGGTAATTTTAGGTTTTACAATAGTTCTTTTATAATGAGAATTTAAATACCCTGTTGTTTCTATACCTAATACTTCTCCATTATCTAAAGCAACTTTTAATTTTATCAAATCTGGATACATTACAACATCATCTTGAACTGGTGCATAGTTTATTGTTACAATTCCCTCTTGTTTTAAATAATATGTCTCTTTCATGCTTTTAAAGCCTTTATTATTTAAAAATTCTTTTCCAATTTCATTTGCTTTTTCCATACTAATTATTTCTGCTTCTACATTTCTATTATAGTTCATGAAAACAACATGTCCACCTTTTTTACTAATAGATATATTTCCCTCATTATTTTTTTCACCATCTTTTATTTTGACCCAAAAATCATATGTTGGCATATCAGTATTTTCACTTAATCCATTTGGTGTTATTTCTTCTATTTTATCTGTTCCTATAATTTCTTTTGCTATATCTGTTGCTTTTTGCTGATCTATATCTCCTCCTGTTAATCCCTTTTTTTCTCCTGATGTTATATGTTCTGAAAAAGCACCATCATATATTAGCCCTGAATATTCATGAAAGTTTTGCTCTACATTATTAAAACTATCTTTTGATATATTACTAACTTGTTGAGCAAAAGCCATTGTTCCTTTTTTATTTAATTCACCCCAATTTATTCTTTTATCATTTATATCTACTGATAATTGAGATAATGTATTATTAAGAACAATGCTATAGTCATGTAATTCTTTTAGATTATCCAAATCTTCTTCTGATAAACTCTCATTATATATGTTTTTTCTTGAAAGGCTATAGCTGTAGTCACTCACTTGATTTAAAAATTTAGCTGTATTTTCCAACTCATTATTTTTTATAGGAAGTTGTGCTAGATATGCTTGAGCTAAATTTGCTTCTCTCCATACATGTGTGAGTGTTTGTGCCCCATGCTCAGGGGTTGTGGATATTAATGATTTTCCTAGATAATTTTCCACATTTTGTACATAGTCAACTAATTCAAAAAAAGCCATATTATATGAGTTTTCTGATACTTGTTTATATTCTATTTGTTTTTTATATATGAACATTCCCATAACAACAATTATTACAAAAAAAACAAGAACTACTTTTAGCATATGTCTATCTTTTAATCTGTCTTTCCAGTCTTTTACTTTTTCTTTTAAACTTATCATATTCTTTCCTTTCTAAACAAATCCTATTTTTTCTATGTTATATATATTTTGTATAATTCTCTAAATAATATTCTTATTTTATATAATTTTTGTTATTTTTTGAATTTTAAAAACAAAAAAATACGCCTCTCTATAATTTAATATAGAGAGAACGTAAACTACCATAGTTATGATAGCTGTTAGTCCCAATAGTTTTCACATGCTATATAACAAAGTATCCAGAAAACTATAGCTATAAGTGCAGAGATAAGACTCCACCAAAAATAAGCAACATTGTTTGGATATATGCTTATACCTTGTGGTATTGTGACTTTTGTACCACTTTCACCTGCATCTGTTAAACTTTCTCGCAATTTCATAAGCACATTTGTCTTTTCCATAGGAGTAGCATCTTCTTGTAAGTTTTCTAACTCTTCATATGAAGCCTTCATATTTTCATACCAAAATCCAACATCATTTGCAGGATTTTTAAGAAAAATAGAAACTATACCTTCTGTCAAATTGTTTTCTTCTGCATAAAAAATTGCTTTTCCAATTTCTTTTTGTGCCATTTCAACAGTAGTTGCATCTGCTGCTCTTTTAAGATACTCAGAGCAATTATTGCTAAATGATACTGACTTTACAATCCGAACTCCACTCCATGCACAAAAGCTTATTGTTGCAACAATTGCCAAAACTAAAAATGTCTTTGCTGATTTTCCCATATTTGTTTCCTCCATAATATTATTGTTACACTTAGGACTAAAAAAAAGTGTATGTTCTTATTATATCACATTTCACATAATGTCACAAACTACAATATTCAAAACTAATATATTAGACACTATAAAAAATATATGATAAAATGCATTTATAAAAATTCAAAAAAATTAGGAGAAATATATAATGAAAAAAGTATTAATTTTTTATGCATCTTATGGTGGTGGACATCTATCTGCTGCAAGATCAATAAAAGAATATATAGATGAAAATTATACTAATATTGATTCTGAACTAATTGATTGTATCAAATATATAAATAAAACAGTTGATAAAGTAACAACTACAGCATATAAAGAAATAGTTAAAAAAGCTCCTTGGGCTTGGGGAAAAATTTATGATAATTCTCAAAAAGGTTCAATGGCCCATATTTCCACAGGTACCAATAAAGTAATGGCTATAAAGTTAGATAAATTAATTCAAGATAAAAAACCAGATTTAATAATATCAACTCATCCTTTTGGTACTCAAATGAGTAGTTATCTAAAGAAAAAATCTAAGACAAATGCGAAAATATCAACTATATTAACTGATTTTGCACCACATGACCAATGGCTAGTTGGCTCAGAATATGTAGACTATTTTTTTGTTGCACATGACAGAATGAAAGATTATTTAGTTGAAAAAAATATTGCTAAAGAAAAAATCTATCCAACTGGTATTCCTTTATCTAATAGATTTTTACTAAATTATAACAAAAAAGAAATTCTAGAAAGCTTTGGATTAAAAGAAGGAAAAAGAACTATACTTTTCTTTGGTGGAGGAGAATTTGGACTTGGAAAAAGCAAAACCTTAGAACTATTTAAAACCTTCACAAAAGACATAGATGATATACAAATAGTAGCAATATCAGGTAAAAATCCAAAAATGAAAAAAGGATTTGAAGAGCTAGTTTCAACTGAAAAAAAGGAAGATATTATTAAAATATTAGATTACACAAATAAAATCCCTGAGCTTATGAGTGTTTCTGACTTAGTGGTAACTAAGCCTGGCGGATTAACAACAACAGAAAGTTTAGCTTCTGGATTACCTATAATATTTATAAATCCT